>Ga0247727_10002622_pt1 | contig 40798 bp, 39 predicted proteins | sample WisWelCaveWW1625_FD_202498 | JGI IMG/M metagenome (GOLD analysis project Ga0247727, IMG submission 202498) | Biofilm microbial communities from Wishing Well Cave, Virginia, United States - WW16-25 | ecosystem: Environmental > Aquatic > Deep subsurface > Groundwater > Cave microbial mat | place... | reverse complement strand
GTAATGACTTGTAAAAGTGCTAAAATCTCTGACATGGGCTTTCCTGGGTAAGTTGGTGTTGTGGCAGACCTCAACTTTACTCGAAAAGCCCTTCTGGTTTAACCTGGTTTTGGCGAAGGTATTGTATGAAAGACGAATTATTCACTGAACTGGTCGCCAGTGTGCGCGAGGGCGGCGCGATACTGCGCGGCGAGTCCGCGCCCGCTCGCGCTTTTGTCGTGGATAGAGCGAAAGCTAAAGGCGTTGTTTGCCTCATCATTCGCCCCAAACACAAGAAAGCCAAACAACAGAAGGAATACTTCAAGTGACAACTGCTGAAGGTACAACGCAGATTGTATATCGTTATCCCTGGTACACCCGCTGGCATACCATCTTGTTCAATATTCTGGCGTTTGTAATGCCTGTTTATCTTGTAGGTAGAGTCCTGCTGAGGGCGGTTACCGAAAATATAGCCCCGTCACCTGTAGTATTGCTTGCTATCCTGTTCAGCGCAGTTTTTCTTAGCGCGGTACTGGTTCTAACCGCTAACTTCTATCCAGAAATAAGTGCCGATAAAAATGGCTTGTGCGTGAGTTTCTTGTGGTACCGTCTGCCTGTAACTTGGCAAGACATCATAGGAATCAGGCCATCCTTTTTTAATCTTCCCAATCGTCCAACCATGTGGGTTGTAGGTACCCGCGCGCTCACGCCCTTTCATCGGCTATATGGCCTATTGTACGCGTTTATTTTCCACTCAAGTTTTATCATTAGCATTGGAATAGAAAATCACGAAGACCTTATTCAAAAAATAGAGCATCGCCGATTTGCATAGCCCGTGTGAAATTCGCGGGCCGAGCGTTCAGTTTCATCGAGCGAGTGATGCGCTTTGTTAGGCACTCATCATAGGGAATTGTCTATGTATACGTTGGATACCCCCCAATCCACCCAACTCATCCTCCGCCCCGGCATCATCGAACTCAACTGGGGCCAGCCCGACCCGGCGCTTTTGCCGGTGGAGCCGATGCGCCGCGCCTCAGTTGCCATGCTCGATCAGGTTGGGCGCGACGCCCTCTCGTATGGGGCCGCGGGTGGCGCGGGGACGCTCATGGCCTGCATCCGCGACCGCATCAAAGAGACCGAAGGCCAGACCCTCTCCTTCGACGAGATTGTGATCACCGCCGGGAACTCCGACGCGCTCGACCAAATCTGCACCCTGTTCACCCAGCCCGGCGATGTGGCGCTGGTCGAATCGCCCACCTATCATCTGGCCCTGCGGATCATGAATGATCACGCCCTGAGTCTGGTTCCGGTTGCGGTGGATGAGGGCGGGCTACAAGTGGAGGCGCTGGCGGAGAAGGTGCGGGAACTCAAAGCGGCGGGGGACACTGTGCGGCTGTTGTACACCATCCCCACCTATCACAACCCCACCGGCGTCAACCTGCGCGACGACCGCCGCCGGGCGCTGGTGGAACTGGCCGCCGCCGAAGATTTTCTCATCGTCGAAGACGACGTGTACCGCGAGTTGACTTACGATGGCCCGCCCCCGGCCTCGTTGTGGAGCATCGCGCCCAAAGGCGTCGTCCTGCGGATGGGGTCGTTCGCCAAATCGCTCGCGCCCGGCCTGCGGCTGGGCTGGCTCAACGGCAGTCCAGAGCAGATGGGACGCATCGCCGATAGCGGCCTGCGCGACAGCGGCGGCGGGGTGAATCATTTTGCGGCCATGGTCGTCGCCAATTTGTGCGAGAGCGGCGACTTCGATAAGCAAATCACTTATCTGCAAAACGCCTATCGCAAGCGCCGCGACACCTTATCCGATGCGCTGGCTGAATACTTGCCGTCCAATTGCTCGTGGACCAAACCGGGCGGCGGCTTCTTCATCTGGGTAACACTGCCCGAGGGATCGGACGCCGCCGATGTCTTGGGGCGGGCGGAAGAGGCCGGGATGGCTTTCCTACCCGGCGCAAAATTTTGTCTGGATGGGGGTGGCCGCCGTGCGCTCCGGTTGGCCTTCAGCCTGTACCCGCCCGATCAACTGGCTGAGGCCGCGCGACGGTTGGGCAAAGCGATTCGCCAAAAGTAGAGTCTCTGCTTACGTGCACGTCAGAGACCCTTCGGGAAAAACACCCTCGTAGTCTTACTCTCTAACTTGAGGAGCCAGCACGTGGGCGTGTTGGCTGAAAGGGATTGACTCATGAGCCTCCTCAAAAAACTCTCCTCCCTCCTCTCCCCTTCCGCCTCACGTGCCTCGCAGAACTTCTACCGCCTCACCGTGCAGTGCCATCGTTGCGGCGAGATCATTCAGGCTAACATTAACTTGAGCAACGACTTGAGCGAATACGGCGAAGGGGAAGAGGCAGGCCCAGCCGCCTATCATTGCCGCAAACTGCTGATGGGCAAGGAGCGGTGCTTTCAGCAGATCGAAGTGACGCTGACCTTCGACGCCAACCGCAAGTTGGTGGAGAAAGAGATCGTAGGCGGGAAGTTTGTGGAGCGGTAAGCCCTAGTACAATTTCAAATGTATGGGTAGCCTAGCCCTTTGTGGGCGTACATAACGCGCACAAGGCGCTAGGCTACAACCCAACGATCTAAATTTGGCGGACTACTAGTCTTTATACACCCTCGGCACGCGGGCCATGATGCCGCTGACCACATCGTAGTTGATCGTCCCCCACCAGGCGGCGGCCTCATCGGCAGTGATCGCCGCCTCGCCCTGCCTGCCGATCAGCACCACCTCATCACCGACTTTCACTTCATTCACGGCATCCACGTTGGCCATGATCTGATCCATGCACACCCGGCCTATGACCGGGGCGCGCCTTCCGCCGACGAGGACGTGCGCCATGTTCTTCGGGAAGCGGCGGAAGCCATCGGCGTAGCCCACGGGGATGACGGCGATTCGCTCCTCACCTTTGGTCACGTATTCGCCGCCGTAACTGATGGGCGAGCCGGGGGGCATGATCCTCACCTGCGCCACCGCCGACTTCCATTCGAGCGCGGGCAGGAAGTCATCCGGCACGCGGACGTAGGGCGAGGGATGGAGGCCGTAGATGGCAATGCCGCACCGCACCAGGTTGAAGCGCGACTCCGGGAGGCGAAGGGCGGCAGGCGAGTTGGCGGCATGGATCCAGCGCGGCCCATCCGATCCCAGTTCATTCCATACGCTTTGGAAGCGGCGCAATTGTTCGTAGGCAAAGGTGACATCGGCCTCGTCGGCAGTGGCAAAGTGGGTGAAGAGGCCCTCGGCCTCGGCCCCGGACAGGCGTTGAATGATCCTGAATAAGGTGAGGGCCTCTGTTGGCGCCACCCCCAGTCGCCCCATGCCGGTGTCCACTTTGATATGCAGTCGCGCCCGCACATTCACCGAGCGCGCCGAGTCGCGATAGGTTTTCGCCAGATCAGGATCGTAGACGGCCAACGACAAATTATGCTCGAACGCTTCCGTGGCCAGGTGCGGCGGCGTGTACCCCAGCACCAAAATGTTTGCCGCCAGCCCGGCGCGCCGCAAGGCGACGCCCTCTTCGGTAAAGGCCACGCCCAGCCACTCGGCCCCGGCCTCCACTGCCGACCGCGCCACTTCGACCGCACCATGCCCATAAGCATTGGCTTTCACCACCGCCATTACCGGCGTGCGCGTAATCTCGCGCAAACGACGGACATTGTGGCGAATGGCGGCAAGGTTGACGACGACATAAGTAGGGCGAGAGGCATCCATGCCCTGATTATAAATCCCAAATCTCAAGCGCCAAGTTCCAAAATGGTGATTGACAAAATCTGCGACACCGGTCGGTTTTTGAAATCCTGAAGTGGGTCATTGGGATTTTCCCGTATAATCCCCCTCCGGCATGACGCGTCATCCATGACGCCTCATCCATGACGCGTCATCCATGACGCCTCATCCATAACGCGCCATATATGACGACCCAAATCGCTCTTGTATTTGTCATTTTGTTCATTGCCACGGCCCTGCTCGTCACCGAGCGCGTGCGGTCTGATGTAATTGCCTTGCTCACGCTCGTGGCCCTGGCGCTCACCAGGCTGGTGGAACCCGAAGAAGCCTTTTCCGGTTTTAGCCGCGCTGCCGTTATCACCATTCTGTCCATCTTCATTATCACCGCCGGACTGGATCGCACTGGCGTAACGAAAGTGATTGGTAACCGGCTGTTGCGGCTGGCGGGCAAACGCGAGGGGCGGTTGATTCCGGTGATCATGCTGGCCGGGGCGGCGCTGTCGCTGTTTATGAACAACATCGCCGCCGGGGCCGTGCTGTTGCCCGCCGTCATCGGCATCTCGCGCCAGACCCAGGTCAAGCCGTCAAAGCTCCTCATGCCATTGGCCTTCGCCACCATGCTCGGCGGCATGGCGACTCTGCTCACCACCTCGAACATTCTAGTGGGCAACGCCCTACGCGATGCAGGCCTCAAAGGATTCTCGCTGTTCGACTTCGCCCCGGTCGGCGTCCCCATTCTCCTCGTCGGCATTGCCTATATGACCTTCATCGGACGCGGGCTATTGCCGAATCGGGATGTCACCGGCCCCATCCGCCGGGCCACGCCCAAAGAATTGGCAGAGCTGTACGGCTTGCGCCAGGGCGTCTGTCACATTTACGTCCTGATTGGGTCGGGCATGGCCGGGCAGACGATTGCCGGGGGCGGCTGGAGCGACAAGTTGGGCCTGACGGTGATCGGCGTCTCACGCGGCGGGCACATGCTGTTGTCGCCGGGCAAAGACCTGGTCATTATCGAGGGCGATGTGGTGCTGGCTGGCGGCCAAACCGATGACACCGAACTTTCATACTTCGGCCTCCTCCGCACCGACGATCCAAACTGGTCGGGCGAGTTGGCCTCAGACGAAGTCAATCTGGTTGAAGTGGTGCTCTCGCCCCGCTCTGAGTTTATCAACAAAACGTTGAAGGAGATCAACTTTCGCAACAAAACCGGACTCACCGTGTTGTCCATTTGGCGGCGTGGCTCTGCTATTCGTGATGTGCTGGGCGATATTCCATTGCAATGGGGTGATGCGATGTTGGTACAAGGCCCAACGCCCAAACTCAACCTACTTCGCACCGACCCGAACCTGTTGATATTGGACGACGTTGGCGAGACCCCGACCCTTCAACCGCGCAAAGGGCCGCTCGCCGCCCTCATCGCCGTAATCGCCGCCGCCGTCGCCACTGCCGAATTGGTTCCCATAGCCACCGCCGCCTTCGCCGGTGCGCTGGTTATGGTGCTGGCCGGATGTTTGACAATGGATGAAGCTTACAAGTCAGTCGAGTGGCGTTCGATCTTTTTGATCTCCGGCTTCATCCCGCTCGGCGTCGCGCTCGATCACACCGGGGCGGCGGCCCTCCTGGGCAGAGGGTTGGTGGACACGTTGGGACAATTTGGGCCGATAGCCGTGGCGGCTGGATTGTTCGTGGCAACCGCTCTCTTTTTGCAAATCGTCGGCAACGTCGGGGCCGCCGTTATCTTTGCCCCCATCGCCATCAGCGCCGCCGAACAGATTGGCAGTGACCCGCGCGCCTTTGCCATGGCCGTCGCCCTCGGCGCTTCGATGGCCTTCCTCATCCCCACCGCCCACCCGGTAAACGTGATGATGATGGGCCCTGGCGGCTACACCGTGAAGGACTTTACCAAGGTGGGTTGGGGGTTGACGGCGGCATTGTTGCTGGTAGTGATTGTCGTCTTGCCGGTGGTGTGGAAATTATGACTCGTTAAACGACAAACGAGAAACGACATAGGCAGTTGTCGTTTGTCGTTTGACGTTTGATGCATGGCGGATGTTTGAATTCGACCTCCTCGCTCACTCCGGCCCGGCCCGCGCCGGAGTCTTTCATACCCCGCACGGCGATCTGCTCACGCCCGTTTTTGCGCCAGTCGGCACGCAAGGCACAGTCAAGGCGCTGACCCCGGCACAGTTGCACGAGTTGGGCGCATCGCTGGTGTTGGCCAACACCTATCATCTCTATCTGCGCCCCGGCGATGAACTGGTGAAAGACCTGGGCGGCCTCCACGAATTCATGAGCTGGCCGAAACCAATACTGACCGACAGTGGCGGCTTTCAGGTATTTTCACTGTCCGATACGCGCAAGATTGACGACGACGGTGTGACTTTCAAGAGTCACATTGACGGCGGGATGCACCGCTTCACGCCGGAGAAGTCGGTTGAGATTCAAAACAATTTGGGCGCGGATGTGATCATGGCCTTCGACGAATGTCCGCCGCCACTGGAGCGCGACTACGTTCAACGCTCACTCGTCCGCACCCATGCCTGGGCCGAGCGCTGTCAGAAGCATCACCGGCGATCCGATCAGGCCCTGTTCGGCATCGTGCAGGGCGGCGTCTTTCCCGACCTGCGCGAAGAGTCGGTGAAGTTTCTGGCCGGACTCGACTTTCCGGGTTACGCCATCGGCGGGCTGGCAGTGGGCGAGAGCAAAGAGCAGATGCTGGCGACGTTGGATATGACCCTGCCGATGATGCCAGAGCAAAAGCCGCGCTACCTCATGGGCGTTGGCTCGCCGGAAGATTTAGTGAATAGTGTGGCGCGCGGGGTGGACATCTTCGACTGCGTTCTGCCAACGCGCTTGGCTCGCAACGCGGCGGCCATGACCCGGCGCGGGCGGCTGAACATGAAGAACGCCCAATACGCCCGCGACGGCGGCCCCGTTGAAGAGGGCTGTCGTTGTTATTGTTGCCTCAACTTCACCCGCGCCTATATCCGCCACCTCATCGTCGCCAAAGAAATTCTGGCCGCCACTCTGCTCACCCTCCACAACATTCATCTGTTATTGACGCTGATGCGCGAGATGCGGGCGGCGATCATGGCCGGGACGTTTGAAAGTTATGCCGCTAGCTTCTTGGTAAATTATCGGCCGGTGCAGCCTGCTGAAAGTTTGTCAGGTATACTTCAGTCGCCAGATGACTAAAAACGTTGCTAAAAGGTCTATTAAAAAAACGCAAGCCGCTTCGACTGTGTTGAAAGAACCGTCTGCCGTCTATGGGCGCAACAAGGAATTGCCAACATTCTTTGGGCAACCTCTGCTTAAAGGTCAACGGACGTCTGGTGATCTGACTCGATTCGACCCGGCTGTTCCCCAATGCCTATACTCCCACCCCAACGGTGAACTTTGGGCTGGTGATGCCATTGCCTGGCTTCGCTCACTCAATACGGCCAGCGTCGATCTCATTTTTGCTGACCCACCTTACAACATCAAAAAAGCGGAATGGGACAGTTTCGAGTCGCAGGAAGAATACACCCGCTGGTCGCTCCAGTGGATTGAGGAAGCTGCCCGTGTGCTAAAGCCAACTGGAACGTTGTATATCTGTGGTTTTTCAGAAATTCTGGCCGACCTTAAACTTCCAGCGTCGCGCCTCTTCAAAGGGTGCCGCTGGCTCGTATGGCACTACAAAAACAAAGCTAATCTCGGTTCGGATTGGGGGCGCTCCCATGAAAGCATCCTTCACTTTCGTAAAAGCCGGGAGTTCACATCTAACACCGACGACGCCCGCATTCCTTATGGCGGCCACACACTGAAATATCCTGAACATCCACAAGCCGAGTCCAGCCAATATGGAAACGGCGTCGAAAGCCGAGGCCGGTTGTGGCAACCCAATCCCCGCGGCGCGAAACCGCGTGACGTCATCGAGATCCCAACGACATGTAATGGGATGCACGAAAAAACTCCTCACCCGACCCAGAAGCCTGAAGAGCTATTGCGAAAGTTAGTGTTGGTATCATCTGACCCCGGCCAGCTGGTGATCGATCCATTTCTCGGTTCTGGGACGACTGCCGTCGTCGCCGAGCAATTAGGACGGAAATGGAAAGGGTGCGATCTCTCGATAGAATACTGTGAATGGGCAATTCAACGCCTCGAACTTGTCGAGGAATGGCCGATTGAAAAGTGGATCCGGTACGATTTTGAAAACGCCGAGCGGAGAAAATCCATTCGATGACAGCTACACGCCTCAACGATCTGCAAGCCAGCATTCGGGATAAATCAGCATTCAATCAACTGGATGATTACAATACTCCCGGTCAAAATTTTCTGTCACTTCTGGGCCAACAACACCTGACCCGCATCGTCTCGCCGACTCGCTCCAATTATATTTTTTTCCAATATGGCGAGGACTACCGCCACCGGATCACCCGGCCTCTAAACACTGAGCTATTCATCGAATCGCCTGCCGATTTCAAGCGCTCTTTTGAGCGGCTGATGATGTTTCTCGAAGACCTCCACCGTCATCAGTCTAATGCCATCAACCTGCGAAGCCGACGCAAGTATTCAGAAACCAAGTTCATCCAGCCGTCAGAAATCGTTGGCTCGGTGAAAACTACCAGCAAAGATCGAATTGACAAGGTGTTTCTCGACAAGCATCTGCTCACCAAATTATTGGGCCGTCCGATTCCAGTGGCGGCAATTTTTTTGCATGACGTGCAACGTGCCAGCCGCGGCGAAAGTATCTTTGGCGTCAACTCAACTTTCAAGCGCAATCACTTCCTGGGCTACGCAATTGCCCTCAACCGTTTGGACGGCGTGTACTACATTGACCCACTGCCGGAGATGCTGTCCGACTCTCGCCTCCGCCAGCAGATATTTGATTTCCAACAATTCCTCACCCACGATTTATGGTCTCTCAGCGGAGATTAGTTTTCCGTCTTCCAGCTTTACACGTATGTCTCTCTTCCAATCCCTGCTTCTGGGCATCGTCCAAGGCCTCACCGAATTTTTGCCCATTTCCTCCACTGCCCATCTCATTCTCGTGCCCTGGCTGTTCAATTGGTCGTTGGATCAGACTGTGGTCTTCGCCTTCAACGTACTTCTACAACTCGGCACGGTTCTGGCGGTGGTCGTCTACTTCTGGCGCGACCTGTGGAAAATCGCGCAGGCCGTCCTCGATGGCCTGCGTCAGGGCCAACCGTTTGAGTCCGACGACGCCCGGCTCGGCTGGCTGGTGCTCACCGCCACCATCCCGGCGGCCCTCATCGGCCTGCTCTTCAAAGGCTTCTTTGAAGACCTGCATCGCAATCCCCTCCTCATCGCCACCATCGTCGCCGGGGCCGCCGTGCTATTTCTCGTCGAGCACATCAGCAAACACGACCGGGATCTGGATGCGCTGACGTGGCGAGACGCCGTCATCATCGGATGCTCACAAGCGCTGGCCTTGCTGCCGGGCGTGTCGCGGTCGGCGGTCACCATTTCCGGCGGCCTCGTCCTCGGCCTCAAACGTGATGCCGCCGCCCGCTTCAGCTTCCTCATGTCCATTCCCATTTTGGCGGCGGCGAGCACGGCGGCGATCAAAGATTTGATTGATCTGCCCGGCACGCTCTCGTATCTGCCTGCGTTGTCGGTGGGTTTCGCCGCCGCCGCCGTCGTCGGCGTGCTGTCCATCCACTGGCTGTTGGGCTACCTCGCCAAACGATCGCTGTATCTCTTCGCCTGGTATCGCTTCGGCTTCGGATTGCTGTGTCTCGTCGTCGCCTTTGCGCGTGGGCAGTTTCCATTCTGAAAACGCTTGTGGATGTAGGGGGTGAAGACTATGCCCAGCGTGTCACCGGATTCTTTGACAAATACTTGTCGGGGCGATAAGTTTTCCTCTCAATGAAACTTGCTGTCCTGGCCGACATTCACGGCAACCTCCCGGCTCTGCAAGTCGTCGCCGATCACATCGAGCGTTGGTCGCCCGATACCATCGTACTGGCGGGTGACGTGGTCAATCGCGGCCCGCGCCCGGTGGAGTGCTGGGCGTTCGTGCAGGAGAAAACGCAAGCGCGAGGCTGGCGATTGATTCGCGGCAATCACGAAGAGTACGTGCTCAGTCAGGTTGACAACGCCGACCCGCCGGGCAGTCCCGAATTTGAGATTGCCCGCAGTTCGTTGTGGACGTATCACAAATTCAATCGCGATGTCGCCGCCTTTGCCGCCCTGCCCCTCTCTCTCAGCATCCCGGCGCCAAACGGTGACGAAGTACGAGTGACTCATGCTTCGATGCGTGGCACGCGCGACGGAATCTACACTCACACGACCGATGAAGAACTGCGTCAACAGATCGGAACGGGGTCGCCGCCGCTGTTTTGCATCGGCCACACCCACTGGCCTTTGGTGCGTCAATTGAACGGCACCCAGGTCGTCAACGTCGGCTCGGTGGGCCTGCCCTTCGACGGCGATCATCGAGCGGCCTACGCGCAGTTGACGTGGCGGGATGGTCACTGGCAGACGGAGCTTGTCCGACTCGATTACGACCGGGCGCAGGCCGAACACGATTTTTTCACGACCGGCTTTTATGATGAGGGCGGCGCGCTGGTGAAACTGATGGTGAACGAGCTACGCACCGCCCAATCGCAAATTGGCGAGTGGACGGTGGCGTATCAGCCGCGAGTTGTGAGGGAGGAAATGGAGATTGAGGACTCGGTGGAAAAATTTTTAGAGGGTTCGTAAAACGCTCAAAGCCCGCGTCCTCACGGGCAGGCAATGGATTGCGCCGCTTTCCGCCTGCAACCGCAAGGACGCGGTTGGGGAGCAATTTGACACGAGTCTGAACTCATGATCCGTCCGCTGAACTGGTTCGACCGCACCTTCACTTTCGATTTGCCATTGGGAGCATACGCCGGCGTCATTGAACGCCTGCGCGGCACCCCGGCCCGTCTCGCCGAGCGGTTGTTGCGGTTCCCGCGAGAAATTTTGACTCGGCGCGATGGCGAAGACTGGTCAATGCAGGAACACGCCGGGCATTTATGGGACCTTGACGCATTGGACAAGGGGCGGCTCGACGATTTTGAAGCGGGGATCGAAGTTTTGCGATCCGCCGATCTTGAAAACCGCAAAACGTGGCAAGCGAACCACAACGCAAATACTATCGAAAAAATTCTTGCCGAGTTCCAAGCGGAACGGGGGCAGGTCGTAGCGCGGCTGGAAAGTTTTGACGAGGCTTTTGTTCAGCGAACAGCGTTGCACCCACGCTTGAAAACGCCGATGCGGGTCATTGATCTGGCTTACTTCATCGCCGAACACGACGATCATCATTTAGCGCAGATTGCGGAGTTGATTCGGAAGTTCAAAGAAACGGATTGAACCGCCTCTCTTCCCCAACCGTCGTCTCTGGCCCATGGCCGGAATAGACGAGGGTCGAGTCCGGCAGGGTGAGGAAGTGCGTCTGGATGCTGTGGATGAGAGTCTCGTAGTCGCCGCCGGGGAGGTCGGTGCGACCAATGGAGTTTTGAAACAACACATCGCCGCCAAAGAGCGCGCCGGACTCTTTTTGGTAAAAGGCAACGTGGCCGCGGGTGTGACCCGGCACAAACCGCACCTCAAACTTCAATTCTCCAATCTCTAGTCTCTTTTCTGAGTCCACAAACTCCTCTAACTTAATCACCGGTTCCGGCCCCGGCTCGAGCGGCAGGCCCCACAGCTTTGCGCCGCCGAGTTCACGGTAGAGGCGGAGGTCAAACGAATGTAGAGTGACGGGAATGTTGAGCGCCCCCACCAGCCCGGTGACGCCGCCGATGTGATCGAAGTGGGCGTGGGTGAGCCAGATGGCTTGAAGCCTGACGCCCAACTGTTTTGCCGTCGCCAAAACTTGCGGCGCGTCCCAGCCGGGGTCAATGGCAACGGCGGCCCTTGTTTCAGAGTCGGCTACCACGTAGCAGTTGGTTCCGAGGGGGCCGAGAGAGAGGGTAGTGATCTGGAGTGTCATTTGGGTCCGCGCCGAATCTTACCCCACAACCAGCTATAAAATTTTTCGGCGAAGGGGAAGCTCAAGATCGAGCCGAGGATTGAGCCAACGAGGCCGAGGCCTTTGGCGACGGCGGCGGGCAGACCAAAGACATCCACCGTTTGAATGGTGGGGGTACGCGCCCACAGTTCTTTTTGCAAAACGTCGCCGCCCGCTTTGGGAACGAAGCGCACATGAATGATGAGGTTGGCTTTCTGACGGCCCGTTTCAGTTGCCGAGATCGTCCAGCGCCAGATCACATTCTCGCCGGGGAGCAAGGGTTGTTCCCAATCGCCGGGTCGGTCAATAGCGAGTCCGACGGAGTCGAGTCGGGCAACGGCGCTGAGATTGTGGGTGTCGTAGAGATTCGGAATTTGCACCGGGTCACCGGTGGAGGTGTGGTCGTCACCTTCGGCAGTGGGAGTGAGGTAAACGCCATCGGGCGCGATGACGAGGGCGAGACGGATCACATCGGAGTCGCCAAGGCGAAGACTGAGCGGGTAATCGAGTTCGATGGCGCGAGACTCGGGCGGTCGAGGCGCGGGAATCTCTGTCGAAATTGGCGGCGCGGTCGGCGGCGGGAACGTGTGAGTGGGCGGCGGATCACCCACTGAAGGCGGACTCCCAATGATCATCGTATTCAGCAAGCGGACGGCGGCACACAACAGAATGGCGATCACCATCAACCCAAGTCCACAGCCGACCCGCCAGCCGCGCCTTCGGGTATTTCCGGCAACGATGAGAAAAGGCAGGATGGGCGCAAGTTGCGAAACAGGCAGGGCCAGGTCTTCGGGCGAGAGAGGCTGACGGGTATCCGAGTTTCGGTCGGCAGGCCAGAGCGAGGCGGCCAACACGACAAGAGAGGCGATCAACAGAATCAAGCCAATGAGGGCCAGAAGGCGGCGGAGGGGAGACATCGCGGACTCAGTATATCAAAAACGACTCCAAGACCTGACAGGTTTTCGCCGCCGGGTTCACCGCCGCCGCCGGAAACCCGTCAGGTCTGAGCGGAAAATGGGCGTGGACATTCTGCGCCGACAGTGGTATATAGAACATTTGTGTCCCGTTTTACTGCAGAGGAATACGAGTCAATTTACGCCGGGTTTGAGGCCGCCATCTCGCGCTACGACTGCGGTCAGTATTGCGCCCCGCACAACGGCGGTGAGCCGGTCTGCTGTTCCACCAAAAACGCAATCCCGATTGCGACAATTGAGGAATGGAAGTTTCTAAAGTCGCGCACCGACCTGTGGCGCCTCTATCAGCCGCGCACCGCCGACGAGCGCAAAATCAAAGAGGAACTGCCGTCGAACTGCCGGACGCTGGAGTGCAAGGGGGCGGCGTTTTGCGAGCGCGGCAATCGGACGCTGTCATGCCGCTCGTTCCCGTTCTTCCCTTATATCACGAAAGGATACGAGTTTATGGGTCTGGCCTACTACTGGCACTTTGAGGATCGGTGCTGGGTGATCAACAATTTGCAAATCGTGGAGCGGGAATTTATCAACGAGTTTGTCAGCACCTTCGAGCTGCTCTTCCGCCGCGTGCCAGGCGAGTTGGAAGTGTTCCGCGATCATTCGGCCTCGATGCGCCGCGTCTTTTCGCGCCAGGGCCGCACCATCCCCCTCATTGGCCGCGACTATCATTACTACGAAGTTCTCCCAGGCACAGGCGAGATACGCCCGGCGAAGGTTGAAGAGTTTCAAAAATACGGGCCGTATCAGGAACCAATCTCGCCGCCAAGACACGAAGACACGAAGTAACACGAAGAATGATCTTAGTGAGCCTTTGTGCCTTTGTGCCTTCGTGGTGAGTCGCTTTACAGGAAACGATTCATGGCACAGGACAAAATTGTTGTGGTCGGCGCGCGTGAGCATAATCTGAAAAACATCACGGTCGAGATTCCGCGCGACAAGCTGGTCGTCATCACCGGGCTATCGGGATCGGGCAAATCGTCGCTGGCGTTCGACACCATCTTTGCCGAGGGCCAGCGCCGCTACGTCGAGAGTCTGTCGGCCTACGCGCGGCAGTTCCTCGGCCAGCTTGAAAAGCCGGATGTGGATCGCATTGACGGCCTCAGCCCGTCGGTCGCCATTGATCAAAAAGGCGTCAGCCACAACCCGCGCTCCACCGTGGGAACCGTCACCGAGATTTACGACTACCTGCGTCTGCTCTTTGCCCGCGCCGGGACGCCGCACTGTCCCAAGTGCGACCGCCCGGTGCAGAAGCAATCGGCGGAGCAAATCGTGGACGCCATCAGCGCCATGCCGGAGGGCGCGAAGTTTATGATCCTCGCGCCGCTGGTGAAGGATCGCAAAGGCCACCACCAATCGGTGTTTGGGGACGCGCGCAAGAGCGGCTTCGTGCGCCTGCGAGTGGATGGACAGATCCGCGACGCGGAAGAAGAGATCGAACTCGACCGTTACAAGATGCACACGATTGAGGCCGTGGTGGATCGGTTGATCGTCAAACGCGGCGCTGGCGAGGAGACAAAAGAGTTTCAATCGCGGGTGACGGACTCGGTGGAAACCGCCTTGCGGTTGGGCGGCGGGGTCATCATCGTCAACCGTCTCGACAGCGGCGACGATCAATTGTATTCCGAACATTTCTCCTGCCCCTTTGACGGTACCAATCTGCCGGAGATCGAACCCCGCACCTTTTCGTTCAACAGCCCGCACGGCGCTTGCCCGGCCTGTCAGGGACTTGGCACAAAGATGGAGATCGATCCCGATCTGGTGGTGCCAAATAAAAACTTGAGCATCACCGATGGCGCGGTGGCGGTGATGGAATGGCGGACCATGGAAGAGGGCGGCTACTACTGGCAGACGCTGGAAGCGGCGGCCCGCCATTACAAAGTGTCGCTCGACAAACCGTTTGGCGACCTCAGCGAAGAACAACAACGACTGGTGTTGTATGGATCGGGCGGCGAGAAGATTCGGATTCACTATCAGACTCGCGACGGGCGCACGGCCAACTGGGATACGGCCTACGAGGGTGTGATCACCAACCTCAAGCGGCGCTATCAGGAAACAACTTCAGATTACATCCGCGGGAGGATCGAAGAGTACATGACCTATAACCCGTGCGATGTCTGCGGCGGCCAGCGCCTGCGCCCCGAAGCCCTGGCGGTCACCATCGCCGACATGAACATTGTGAAGGTGACAGACTGGCCGGTGAATCGGGTTTTGGAGTGGGCGGAAAAGTTGAGGAAGCCGAAGGGTGAAAATGGGAAGCGACCAGCGACAAACGACACGCCCGTTTTAACTCAGCGAGAGGCCCTCATTGCGGCGCCGATCCTGAAAGAGATTCGGGCGCGATTGCAGTTCATGGTGGACGTGGGGCTGGACTATCTCACGCTCAGCCGCACGGCGGGGAGTCTGTCCGGCGGGGAGGCGCAACGGATTCGACTGGCGACGCAGATCGGATCGCAGTTGATGGGCGTGTTATATGTGCTGGACGAGCCCAGCATCGGCCTGCACCAGCGCGACAACGCCCGGCTGATCAAGACTCTGCAACGAATGCGCGACCTCGGCAATACAATGCTGGTGGTGGAACACGACGACGAAACGATGTTGTCGGCGGATTGGATTGTGGACCTGGGGCCGGGGGCCGGGGCAAAGGGCGGCTACCTGGTGACCGAGGGCACCGTAGACGACATCATGAAGCACAAGGCGTCGCTCACCGGGGCCTACCTGTCGGGCCGCAAGAAGATTGATGTTCCGAAGAAGCGGCGCGAGGGCAATGGCAAGTTTTTGACTCTCAAAGGCGCGCGCGAGAACAATTTGAAAAACATCGAGGTGAAGATTCCGCTGGGCAAGGTGGTGTGCATCACCGGCGTGTCGGGGTCGGGCAAAAGCACCTTATTGGTGGAATTGATCTACAAGTCGCTGGCGCAGAAGCTACACGGCGCGCACGACCGCCCCGGCGACTTCGATAGGCTGGACGGGCTGGAGCATGTTGACAAGGTCATCAACATTGACCAGTCGCCCATTGGCCGCACGCCGCGCTCGAACCCGGCGACGTATGTGGGGCTGTTCGACGAGATTCGGAATCTGTTCGCCGAGTTGCCGGAGTCGAAGACACGGGGCTACAAGGCCGGGCGCTATTCGTTCAACGTGAAGGGGGGGCGCTGTGAGGCCTGTCAGGGTCAGGGGCAGATTCAAATTGAGATGCAGTTCCTGCCCGATGTGTTTGTGCCGTGCGAGGTCTGCCACGGCGCGCGCTACAACCGCGAGACTCTGCAAGTGCGTTACAAGGATAAAAACGTCGCCAATGTGCTGGATATGAGCATGGACGAAGCCGCCGTCTTCTTTGAAAACTTCCCGGCGCTCAAGCGCAAACTTGAAACATTAGCCGCCGTGGGCCTGGGCTACATCAAACTAGGGCAACCGGCGACAACGCTCTCCGGCGGCGAGGCGCAACGGGTGAAGTTGAGTAAAGAGCTGTCCAAACGGGCTGCCGGCCACACCTTGTACGTCCTCGACGAGCCCTCGGTCGGTCTGCACGCCGCCGATGTCCACAACCTGACCGACGTCCTGCAAAAGTTTGCCGACGACGGCCACACGGTGCTGATCATCGAACACAATATGGACATCATCAAGCTGGCCGATCACATCATTGATTTGGGGCCGGAGGGCGGCGACCGGGGCGGCTACATTGTGGCCGAAGGCACGCCGGAGCAAGTGGCGAAGGTGAAAGAGAGTTACACGGGGCAGTTCCTGAAGAAGTACCTCAACGGCCCGAATGGGAACGGCAAGCGAAGGTAGCGCAAGCGGCGGCAAAGGGAAATCGCCGGACTCTCGCCGCCACAACTCAAAATCATGACCGACAACTCCGCCAATCGCGGAAAGTTGGTCGATTTCTCTGACCTGCGTTTAGGCCTGCTGCCTCTGCGACTGAGTCAAGCGATGCACACCCCACTGGTGGAGGTCCAAGTACGTACAGCGCGCCAGTTGGCCGGCCTGTTCAGGGGAATACGTCTCCGCCCAGGCCAGCGCTTCGCGCAGGTTCGCCGCTTCGCGGATCAGCCAGATAAAGGCATTGAGGGCACCTGTGCTGCTGAACAACCGCTCGTTCTCTTCGGCCCGTGCTCTGTACCACTCGAAATGCCGGAGACGCGTGGCGGCCTCCTCGCCAGTCTGGTTGAGCTTCTCCGCGCCGAATTGGCTTAGCAAATCGTGCATATCGTAGCGGCCCTCGAGGTTCATCCGCAGGAGCGACTGGTCCACCAGGCGGGCCAGCGTCTCCATACTTGCCCCGGCTACCGGCTCGGCGGCAGCACGATCGAACCCACCACGAAAGATCGATAGGCGCACGAAAACGCCCTGGTCGATCGGGTCCAGCCGATTCCACGACTGCTCAAACACAGCCCGCACGCCGCTTTGGACTTCTCCCCTACCGAGCACGGGCTGGCCGGACAGGATATCCAGGCCGCGGCGGATCTCTGCGGCGATCTCGACGCACGACAGGCTGCTGGTCCAGGCCGCGGCCAGGTGGATGGCCAGCGGCAAACCGCCGACCAGACGGCAGATGTCTCCGATGCTGGTCCGGTCGACGTTGTTCAACACGAAGGCCCGGTTGACCTGGCGCGCGCACTCGAGGAAGAGGGCCCCGGCGCTGTAGGCCTCCAATTGACTGTCCATGTGAGGTGGGGAGGTCTCCAGCCCGCCCAGGCCAAACACCCACTCGCCAGGCAGGGCCAGACGTTGGCGGGTGGTGGTCAGCACGACGAGCCTGGCGTTCGTCTCCAGCAGTTCGGCAATCCGCTCGCGCTCGATAAGCACATGTTCAAAACCGTCCAGCGCAAGAAGCACTTCCTGGTTCCGCAAAGCGGCCAGCACCTGCGGCCAGGCTGCCACACCGCCCGAGAGCCCGAGCGCGGTGGCGATAGCACCAACCAAAGGCGGCGAAGTAGCCAACGAAGGATCCGTCTGGCCCGCCGCCGGGGTCACGGGCGTGGCAGTTCCCCCCACTGGGACGAGCGGCACGTATACGACCCCGTCTGAGAACATCCCGGCCGCTTGCCGCACTGCCTCCATTGCCAGTCGGGTCTTGCCCACCCCACCCGGCCCGACCAGGCTGATCAACCGGCGGTCGGGGTCGGAGAGCCAGATCATCAACTCGGATAGTTCGACCGTACGTCCCACCAGCCGAACCAGACACATGGGCAGGTTTCGCACCTGCGTAGTGAAGGGGTCCGGCAACGGGACGCCTCGACGGATGTCCTCGAACAGGGCTGTTGTTTCTGCGTCCGGCAGGATGTGCAGCTCATTGGACAGCATCCGTTCGAGGTTGTTAAAGTGCCGCACGGCCTGGCTGCGGTCGCCAGAGCGGACGAGGGCCCGCATCATCTGCCGGTGAGCTGGTTCATGGTAAGGGTCGATCTCGATCTGGCGGGTTGCGTAGACCAGCGTCCGGTCAGGCTCGCCGCGCCGCTCGTAGAATTGGGCCAGCCCGCTGAACAGGTTCAGGGCCTGGACGTTGATCCGCTCGCGCCAGGTGCTGGCCCAACTCTCAAACAGGTCACTGTCGGGCAGGAAGAGGTCTTCGAGAAAGTCCCCGTGGACAAGGTGCTCGGCCTTTTCGAGCAGGGCCGCGCAGTTGGGGCAGGCGAGCCAATTGCGGTGAGGGTGGGTAGCCACCCGGGCCAGCGCATCTCGGAAAGAGTTGAGATCGATCTGGATATTGCTGGCGCGGTTCACCTGAATGGTATCGCGCTCGACCAGGAGGAAGGGCAGGAGTGTGTCGCGGTCGTCAAGCAGGCTGCGTAACCGCGATAAGGCTTGGCGGAGCGAAGCCTGTGCGGCGCTGTTGGGCTGATCGGGCCAAAGCAGGCCGGCCAACCGGGCGCGTGAGATGGGGCTCCCGCCCGACGCCGTCGGTCCAGACTCCACCGCCAGGTAAGCCAGCAGCGCCCGCACCTTGTCATAGGAGAAGGTCAGACGCTGCCCGTCCTTCGTGACGACGAAAGGGCCGAGCAATTCGATCCCCAACTGCGGCATAGGGCTTTCCTTACTAAACTAAGTAGACCGTATTTTACGACTTTTTCACGAGGAAGTGGTAGGGTCAATCTGGCCCGGGATTCGGCCTGGGCCGCCAAATAGGCGCTGGCGCGACCATCGCAGAACAGGAGACCCCCCATGTCCGCCGAGGAGAACAAAGAATTCATCCGCCGCTATCTGGATGCCATCAGCGGCAAGCCAAAGACGGAGAGCGTGCTGCGCCTGTTTATTGCAGAGCAGGCACTGATCGACCATATCCTAACCGGCGAAGTAGCCTTCCCACTGTATCGGCTTGACCCAGACGAAATGTTGGCCGAGGACGACCTGGTGGCGGTGCGCGGAACGGTGCGCGGTGTACACCACGGGCCATACGGGGGAATCCCGGCCACCGGCAAGCCGGTCGAATTCCCAATGTTCATCACCTACAAAGTGCAGGGCGGGAAGATCGTCGATCACTGGATGCTCCTCGACAACATGGTGGTATTGCAGCAAATCGGCGTGATGCCCGCTCCGGCGTAGGGGCGTAGGCAACCAACGACCTTCAGCCAGCCTCCTACACCGCCTGTGCCGGGCGCTGGCATGGCGGCGGTTGGGATTTACATCTAAGGCTTCCAAAACGATCTGGGCTTTTTGGTCAGGGTTGTAATGGTTGCGAGTCGTTTTCTTTTTCATGGCCGAAGTGTACCTTAGCTACGCCCGCTTTTGTGTCTAGATTCTGGGGTCCACTATACAAGTCAGTGGCTTTTTTATATCCATCAAGCAGCAAGACCGTTGGCCAAACGCAACAATAAGATCGTTAGGCAAGAATCGCCATTACTGGAGCCCAACCATCCTATCTAGCCTGGTTGAGGATAGTTGGCCTGGCGATCCGGCCGACGGTCTATTTTCAAGGAATCAGCTGAGGAAATTCTTACTGAGTGAAAGGGATATCTCATGAAACAAATCTCCGGTTCTGTGTTGGTTAAAGAAACCAATTCTGGCGTACCGAATCTGGTCGTTACTGCCTATGATTCTGAAAAGTCAATACAAGAAATTAGGGCCAAGCACCCAGATCAAAAAGCCTTCACACTTGATGGCCTGGGAAAAAGACTTGGCTCCGTTCTGACCGACCAAGCCGGGAAATTCCTCCTAAAAAGTGAGGATCTGGAATTTCCGGGAAATGAATCGCGACCTGATTTGTTGATCATCATTTTTGCTCCTGAAGATATTCAAAGCATAGAGGCACCCTATCCATTGCCTCCGGAAGAGAGGATTCTATACACTTCTGTTGTTCCCAGGGCAGATGCCGGTGCGGAAGAGGCGTTTGTTATTCGACTCCTTCAAGCACAACTCGATCATTTTGGTATAACAGTTGCTGGGCCTGTCAATGAGAACGACATTGATATTGACCGCGTTGCCAAGGCTCTGGAAAGCACTTGGAATCTTAGGGATGGCTTAAGAGATAGGCTCAAGCCAAGGTTGCAGGCGGAACAGAAAAAGTCTGAGCAGTTCCAGAGCATAGCTCAGGAGAAAGTTATGAACCTGTCAGCGATCCCGATGCATTTGAGGGATGACGAATTGACAAACAATAAGCTGCTCATTAATGGCCAGAAAGGCCTCGTAACGAACCTGAAAGTGAAGCAGGATCTCGCCATTGCCAACGGCTTGGAGCGCCTCCAAACACGTAAACTCGTCATGCGCCTGAGACTGACTGAAAATGACTTGAAAGATTTAGGTTTGAAAGTGCAAGATGGTAAGGTTGTTGGAGAAGTTGATCCGGAAAAATTGACAGAGAAGGTGGGATCGTTAATAAACGGATTTGATCTCGTGCGAAAACGTGGCCTCAATAATCCATCGCCAGAAGCGTTGATAGATAAGTATCTCGTTGAGGGACCAGCGCCGGACGGCGTTGGCAGAAATGACAAGAAAGGATAAGGAAACCCCATGGCAGATCCAGCAGTTGTGAATGCCAACAAGCATGTGTTAGCGAGTGTCGAGGAACAAATTCGCGAGCTCCAACCAGGCTTGCAGAAACAAGTTGAAATAGCGATTATCCATGCTGAACTTAGTCAACTACAGACACTCGTCGAATCCTTGTCTGATGCTGCGCTGAATCAGCAATTGACTGCTGTCATCGATGATGTTACGGCTATTGAGTCGGGAATGCAGTCGGGACAGAAAAGCTTATCGGATTTTGGAGCAGTATTGGTAAGTCTTTATTCGCTCCAGCAATCACTTGATACCCAACTTCAAGAATTGCTCGAGGCATTGCGGATAACGAATGCTGACAAAGAAAATCTAGAAACCATCTTGTTGAACGTCATTATCCAGGTCAGACAGCTTTTGAATAATCGTCCTGATGTCAGTGCGATCATGGATGATCTAACCGCCATGAAAAAACTGCGCGGCGGACCTGCTGACGCCACGGCCTTTCATGATTTCCAGGTTCTTCAATTGGCTTTTGAAAGCGTTTGGATGCATGCCTTCGATGAGCATGTGAAGGGTCTTGCCGCTAAACTCTATGCGGAGGCAGTCCGCCGGTATGATGAGCTGTATAAGACAGTTCCCAATTTTGATGCTCTGAATGATATTAACGACCTTTATTCTTTCATCGGAGTAGTAAAAAAAATAATGGATCCTGAATCTAATGGTGCGGTTGTACCCTATTTGGTCGAAAGATATGCGCCGGAAGCAGCAGGACCAGTGTGGAACTTGCTCAGCGCAGGGCAACAAGCTGAGATACTAAATATGCTAAACGACACATATCCATTCAATTTATTTAAGGAAAAGGTAACTCATGAGCGTATAGCTGAAATCATTAAGCACCCACAAGGGACTGCAGCAAGATTGACAAAGCTCATCTACGAATTACAGGCATCTCTCTCTGAGCCTTATGCCTTTGATGTTTTTGCGCCCGAATCCTGGAACTTTGGTTTGATGATCACCTACCGGCAGAAATGGGAGCCGGGAGCATACCAAGCGGGCGACTTGGTTTCCACGATCCCCTTGGCCCCTGGTGAATCTCGCAAGTTTTCAAAGAAACGGGTTGTCAAAACTTCCCGTGCCAAAAAAGAGATTGAAAAGTCTATGTCAACGCATTCGCTACAGGCGTCAGAGGTGTCGCGGGCCGAAGCAGAAATCATGGAAAAGGTCACCACTGCGACTAACTTTAAGATGACCGCGAAAGGATCTTTCAATATTGGCATCGGCAGCATAGACGCGACTACTGATTTTGCCGTGAATCAGGACAGGCAGTCCACTCTCAGTAAAAAGGCTTTTCACGAAGCCACTCTCAAAGCGGCAGAAGAATACAAATTAGAGCGGTCGTTGGAAATTGATACAACCTCGACCGTGGAAACAGAAGAAACCTCTTCGGGTGAGATTTCCAATCCCAATAATGAGATTACAGTGACGTATTTGTTTTATGAGTTGCAGCGCAGGTTCAAAATCCATGAATTTCTATACCGTGTCCGCCCCGTGATCCTGATTGCACAGGATGTTCCGGCGCCACATGAAATTGACGAAGCGTGGTTGATTCAATATCAATGGATTCTTTCACGTGTCCTGTTGGATGATTCTTTCCGCCCTGCGCTGAATTATCTGACATCGGGGTTTGCCGGCGATGAAGTTTCTGTCAATATTATCAAGGCGCATTGGGAAGCCCAGGTTGCTGTGGTTCGAGATTTGGAAGGACAGGTAAAGACACAATTGGTTCAGCGCGATGTGTTCAGACGTCAGTTAGAAGGCACGGAAATTGCGAAAGCACGAGCTGCGGCAGAACAAACGACTGCTGCTGCAGATATAGCAGGCAAACTCTTAACAGGCGATGGGGCATTCGGCGCATTAGCTGCGGGGCTAACCGGCGGACTGTCCACCTTGTTTACTGCCAAGCAGCAAGTAGCGAATTTGGAGGATGCTGCCACCAAGGCGACCATGGCAGAAGCAGCTCGCAGAGCAACTGAGACCCGGCTCCAATACGCTGAACAAGCCCTGGCTGATGCCCAAGATAAGCTAAGGCAAGTGACCAGTGCGTTTGAGCAAGCAACAAAAGAGTACGCCGCTGCCATGCAAAATCAATTTGCCCGGCACGTGGCCATTGACCAACTGCGCATACATGTTAAACAAAACATTCTATACTATATGCAGGCCATCTGGGATCATGAACCGCCAGACCAAAGATTTTTCCGGCTCTACAACAAAATGGTGAAATGCCCGAAACCAGATTCAAATTGTGCACCCTCTTATGAAGAGGAGGCCGGGCCAAGACCGGATAATCTTGCCAGAGGTGGCACAATCAAAGTAAATATGACGCCGTGCAATCCGATTGGAATACATAAAACTCAATTAGTGGATATCGCCGATCTGGATAACCCCCTGGGTTACAAAGGAAACTATATTATCTTCCCGATGAAGGGTGAATGTTATCTGGCACAGTATATGTTGTCAGAGTTTATAGACAATTATTTAGGTGTTCTTGACCCTGATGGAAGTGATAATTTCGATGCGGAAAACTTTGATCAGGAGTGGAAGAAAGCTGCCGCAATGCAAGATCCAATTGCACGTAAGAGAAGGCAGGATGAATTGAAGACCGTATTAGTCAATTACATTACTGCCATCCGGCGAAGCACCGACGAGATCATCGTCCCGACCGGTCAACTCTTTATCGAGGCGCTGCCGGGATCACATCCGTTGCTGGAAGACTTCAAGTTACTGCATCGCATGGAAGATGTGCGCAAAGTGAAATCAGAGGTCCGCCATGCGGAATTGGAGAACCTGCGGCTGGCTGCAAGGCTTGTCGGTGGTCAGGATAAAGCGGAGTTGCTTGAGGACCCAGACGTTGAAAGGAAAATCGTCGTAGAAAATGGAAGTGTTCCCGTGATCGTCAACCCCTGAGGATACGCATGAGTTGTGTATCTGAGAGCAATGGGCCGGTGAATACCGAGAACATATTAAGGTGGGCCCCATTGTCAAGACACGAAAATGGGGTTGGTTAAGGTGCAGCTCAAGCAGAATAACTACTTGACGCTGCACGTGGTTCAGAACTACCTGGAAATCTCCGACGAAATCAACCTTCGAGATCCCGACGACTTTGCGAATTACACGGTGGGCGAATTACAGGCTCTGGCTGAATGTCTCTACAAGGGCGACAAGACGAGGACGGCCTTCAAAAATCACTGTGAGGAAATCAAGCAGATGATCATTGATCGGCTCATTTCCGGCCGCGCGGAGGATGATCGTGTCGTGGTGCCCACAAATTCGCTCTACATCGAATGCCTCGTCGGAGCGCATCCGCTGCTCGAGGACTTCAAGCTCGCCCACCGAGTCTTGGATGTGAAAAAGGTGCAGGCCGAAGTGCGGCGTGCGGAGTTGGAAAACATCCGGCTGGCGGCGCGGGCGCTCGAAGGAGAGCGTGAGGACCCGGATATCGAGAAGAAGATCGTGATCGAAGGCGGAGCGGGCGTCGTTATCCCGACGGAATAGTCTATTTCGAGGGCGGGTCTATGACCGATATCAACGACAAGCAAAGAGGAATCGGTACCGAGGCGAGGGCGCTCAACCGTAGCGTACAGGGTCAACGTCGCCCCCCCATGCGCATAAATCTTATGCCCCGTCCGGGAAGACGACCGATGGGGGGCCCAGATGCACCCTACGAAGAGCGGACGCTCGAGATCCCTTGGGGTGGGCGCCAGGAGCCGAACCAGCCGCCTGAAGCGATTGAGCGGCCGCGTGATCGTATCCGTAGAGAAAGAGAACGCATCCGTGAAGAAGCTAGAAGAGAGGTTGGAAACGTCCCAGAGAATATCTACTGGGGGCAGCCTCCTGGAAGTCTGTTAGCTCCGCTGACCCCACAGCAGATCTTCCGGATTGAACCCATATATCCCTCCAGGCCGCCAGCCAGGGTACAACAGCCGAGGCCCCTGCCAGAGCCACAGAACCGGGCCAACTCGGAGAGTCAGCCCAACTTTGGCCATACGTTCACTCGTCACGGACAAAAGCAGATTAGCAACCTAAGAGGGCGCGCAGCAGGATGGAATAAGGACCAAGGAGTTTGGCGCGACGATGCATCAGCTGCAGAGTACCTTGGGGTTGTGGCACCGTACATTACCGAGCCGTCGTATATCCCGATCCCGCCTGGAATGGGGGTGGTTGTACTTCCAAACGGAACACTTCAACCTGTAACTTCAGCCATAGTGATACCTAGATCAAGCGGAGGCATAGACGTCGCGTATCCGGTCCGTCGTTAGTGCGCTCTTTACGCGCATCGACCTCGCGCTGTCAGCAACAATGGCCAGGGCATGGACCGACAACGGATGGTGAGGACGCCGACGTATGGCAGCCAAGACTCGGCCCAGCATGTCGGAAAGAATGAGCACGATTCGAATGCTGCATTCGTCGAAAAAGTCATGGGCTCATAAGATCGTTTCCTGGCGCGTCTATCGCGGGCATGTCAAGGACGCCGCCGATCTGCTTGCCAGGGCAATGTGGAATCCTTCTTACGGCCCTTATTGGCACGTGGGTGAGGTGGCTGAGTCGTCGAAGAGACTTAAGTAGGAACTCAGCGGTTGGCGGTGGGAACCCCTCAGCACCACGCATCTTGCGGCCTGGATTCCGTTGTTGGTGCTATTCGCCTGGTTGGGGCTGCTGCTGACGTAGACACGAAGCAGGTAACGCATATTGAATACAACTTCAGCGACCAGCCATCAAGCTGGACTTTGGCCATTGGCTCAACTATTGAAAGAGTGAAAAGCGGCTGATAAACTGTGAAGCATGGAATTTCCAATCACAAACCTACTCAGCCGCGAAGAAAGCGAAGATTGGATCAGCCAACATTTTCATCCCCTCGTGAGCGTCCCACTATGGCTGGAAAAGTGTCTCAGTGCAACTGCCTCCCGATGTCCCATTTCGTTTGACGACATACAAAGTCACATCATTTGTATACTTGCGATAAGTTGCATAACCCGAGTGGGAATAAGCTCGTCGTGGACGAATACAATTTGTCAAATGAGCAGACTCGTCATAAAAATGATTTATCGATTGTAACAAGTTCCTGAAGAAGCATTTGGCAAGTGGAAACGACAAAAAGGTGAAACCGACTTTCTTCCCCTCCCCATCCAAGTTTCGCCAGTGGCTGGCGGCCAACCACGACAAAGCCTCGGAGTTGTGGGTCGGCTATTACAAAAAAGATTCCGGCCAGCCCAGCCTCACCTGGCCGGAATCGGTGGACGAGGCGCTGTGTTTTGGCTGGATTGACGGCGTCCGAAAAAGCATTGACGAAGTCAGCTATATGATTCGCTTTACGCCCCGTAAGCCAGGCAGTATTTGGAGCGCCGTCAACATCAAACGGGCCGCCGAACTCATTGAATTGGGCTTGATGCAACCGGCGGGCCTTAAGGCCTTTCAGAATCGCCAGGAGGCCCGGTCGGCGGTGTATGCTTACGAGCAAAGAGGCCAAAAGCTCGACGGGGCTTACGAAAGGAAGTTGCGGGCGAACAAAAAAGCCTGGGCCTTCTTTCAAGCCCAGCCGCCATCGTATCAAAAGGCGGCCAGTTGGTGGGTGATCAGCGCCAAGCAGGAAGAGACCCGGCTCAAACGTCTGGAAAAACTGATTGAAGATTCAGCGAGCGGGCGAACCGTCCCACCGCTGACGCGCCGGGTCGCGTCGGCGAAAGGCAAATGACGATGCCCAGATATATCGCCTTCCTGCGCGCTATCAACGTCGGCGGCCACACCGTCAAAATGGGCGAAGTGCGGATGCTTTTTGAGTCGCTCGGGTTCGCGAACGTCGAGACCTTCATCGCCAGTGGCAATGTGATATTTGAGGCGAAGTCGGGAGACAGCGGCGCTCTGGCAAAAAGAATTGAACAGCTTCTACATAAGTCCCTCAGCTATGAGGTCGCGACGTTTATCCGAACCGATGTCGAAGTGGCGAGCATTGCCCGGTACAAACCCTTTTCAGACTCGGCGCTGAAGTCCGCTGGTGCGCTCAACGTGGCCTTTCTGGCCGAGCCATTGCCGGGCGAAGCCCAAAAGGCTCTGATGAAGTTGAAGACTGACATTGACGATTTTCACGTTCATGGCCGCGAGGTCTACTGGCTATGCCAAAAGAAGCAAAGCGAATCGACTTTTTCCAACACGGTGTTCGAGCGGGCGCTGAAGATTCAGGCAACGTTTCGCGGCTTCAATACCGTCTTGAAGCTGGCGGCAAAGTACCCCGCCTCTGCAAATTAAAACGGGAGTAGAATACGGCTATGGCAACACCCACCCTCACTCCCACGGAGCTCTATTTCCCTGAGTCGGACGGTCAACCCATGGGCGAAACCGGATTCCACGTCGCAACCATTCTGCACCTCATCGGCGTCCTGCAAGCCTTCTTCCGCAAACGGAACGATGTGCTGGTGAGCGGCAACCAATTCATGTACTGGGAGCCGGATGATCCAAGCCAGGTCGTCGCGCCGGATGTCTATGTGATCTTCGGCGTCGCTTCCCCGACCCCGCGCCGCACAATCAAAACGTGGGTGGAGGGCAAAGCGCCCGACGTGGTCTTCGAGATCACTTCGCGCAAAACTAAATCCGAAGACATCCGCCTCAAGCGGGCTTTGTACGAAGAGTTAGGCGTCCGGGAGTATTTTCTGTTCGACCCCGAAAATGATTATCTGCGCCCGCCACTGCAAGGCTTCAAGCTGGTGAGCGGGCGATACGTCCCGCTCAGCGGCGAGACGCTTCACAGCGAATTGTTGGGTGTGGAGTTGCGGGTGGTCGAGGGCGAACTGCGGCTGTTCAACGCCGCCACCGGCGAACTATTGTTGGACGAGGCCGAGAGCGCGGAGAAGATAGACGAACAGGCGGAACTCATCGAAGAGCAAACAGAAAAAATTGAAAAGCAAACAGAAAAAATTGAAGAGCAGGCAACCCAACTCGATGAAGCCCGCCGCCGCGCCGAAGACGCCGAAGCCGAGGCCGCCCGCCTGCGCGCCGAAATTGAAATGATGCGCCGCTCCGGTGGGCTATGATCGCCGAACGATTGTGGATAAAAACTTCCCGCAGGGAAATGTCCCTGCGGGAAGTTTTTTTATCAGCAGGCGCCGCCCTTGGCAAATTCAACTATCGCCGTCGCCGCCGCGCCTCCCAAGTCAGGAGGCAAGGTGGCTGTAATCGTTGCGGTTCCTTTGCCCAGCGAAATATCCCAAACCTTCGTCACTGTGAATGTGGCCGAGGCGGCCCCGGCCGGAATAGACACGAAGGCGGGGACGGCGGCGACCGCTTCGTCGGACGACGACAGGGCGATAGTGGTGCTGGCGGGTTGAGGCGAATCGATTACAACCATCATTGCGTATGAGGTGGGCCGGCAATTAAACGCCGGGTCAAGCGAGAGCGTCAGGCCATTGACGCTGAACGAGACCGGCGGCGAGGCGCTGCTCTCAAAGTTTGCATCCCCGCCATAAGCAGCGACCAGAGATTTTGCGCCGACTGAGTCCGGCGTGAATACACATTGGTTGGAGGCCGGCCAACTGGCAGAACATACTACCCCGTCATTGCTTGTCACCGTCACTATTCCGGCCGGGGTCTCACTGGTTGACTCGGCCACTGTAAAAATCACTGTCACCAGTTGACCCACGATAGCAGGATTGGGATTGACGGCTGAAATTGTGGTGGTGGTGCTGGCTTTGCTCACATTGACAACTGCTGTGCTTGAGCCGCCGCCCAGTCCGCCCGGCAGCGTCGCCGTAATCACCGCCGAGCCGACAGCCGGCCCGCTGACGCTGAAAGCCGCCGAGGTCGCCCCGGCGGCAATCGTCACCGAGTTGGGGATGGCGGCGACTCCGGAGTTGGACGACGAAAGCGATATGATAGTGTCACTCGTTTGCGAGGCGCTGATGGTGATGGTCACATTGGTCGAAGCCCCGATCGTGAGCGAGACATTGGCCGGGTTGAGGGCGACGACGGGGTTGGGTATGGCCGTGGCTGTTGGCGTATTGGCTGCCGTCGGCGGGATGGGGGTGAATGTTGAAGAGACGGCGCTGGACGTGGCTGCCGCCGTTGGCGTGGCGGTCGGCAGCGACTGAGTGGCCGTTTGTTGCGGCGCGGCGGTTTGGGTCTCGGTGTTAGATTGAGTTGCCTGATCGCCCACCTCGGTGCGGGTGTTGCCGAGGACGTGGGCGGCAGTCGTCTGAGTCAGCGCCGCCGGGGTGATACTGTTCGATTGGGCGGTGGGTTGAGTGGCTTGCTCGAAGGGGGCCGTTTGGGTGGCGGCCAGGGCCAGGGTCGGAGCAATGGTCGGGGCGATGGTTAATGTCAGCGAAACTGTAATGGTGGGGGATGGCTCTGTCGCCGGCGCGGCAACGAGCCCCCTTCGCATCAGGAAGCCGCCCAACAGAATAAGGCTCAATAACGCCAACAAGGCGGCCCCGCCCCACATCCACCGTTTCGATTGGAGGGAGGCTATCTCCCGCCCGGCGAACGGCAGTTGAGCAGAGGCGATCTTCACCGTAGTCAGCGAGGCGCGCCTTCCGACCTCCGTCAAAGCCGGTGGAACGGCCCCGGCCGCTGTCACCGGCGTGGATGGCGTCGGCGCTTCGTTTGGCCCGCCGGGTTGGCTTCGCGGCTTGGTCAGCATTTCTTGGGCATCGGCAAAACGGTCGGCCGGTTCTATCGCCAAGGCCTTGTCAATCGCTTCACCTAACGAAGGCGGCAAGTTCAAACCGCGCTGTGAGATTGGGATGTAGTCTTCCGGCCTCGTCAAACGGGTGATGGCATCTGCAGGCGGCTCGCCGGTTAGCAGGGTATACAACGTCGCGCCAAAGGCGTAAACATCGGAGCGAGTATCCGTCCCACCCCAGCCGTACTGCTCCGGAGGGGCAAAGCCGGGTGTGCCGCCGCGCGCGCCGGCCATCGTTGTTCCGGCTGCCCCTTCTATTTCCTTGGCGATGCCAAAGTCCACCAGCACCGCGTTATTCTCAGGGGTGATTTTGATGTTGGCCGGATTGATATCGCGGTGGACAATGTTGCGCTGATGAAGATAGGCCAGGGCGTTCAAAATGTCGAACGCCCAGCGGCGCACGTCGGCTTCGGGCAAAGCGCCGAGGCGCTCCAGCTTCTGTTTGAGGTCTTCGCCCTCGATGAAGCTCATGACCAAGTACTGGCCCTGGCCGGGGATGATGAAATGGTCAATGACGCTGGGCAGGTTGGAATGGCGCAGAGTCGCCAGCAGGCGGGCTTCGCGCTCGAACTGCCGCATCGCCTCGAGGGTGACGAGTTGGTTTTCTTTGACGGCGCAGCGGACGCCGAGGTTGAGGTCCCAGGCGTCGTACACCGCCCCCATGCCCCCACGTCCGAGTATGGAGTCAATGCGATAACGGTCGCGAAGGATTTCGCCGGGGATGAGTGACAACATGGCAACGACTCTCAGGTGAGAAACTGAGCAAGGCGGTAACAGGAACGAGACGATTATAGTCTGAAACAGATAGTCAACCAGTAAACAGATCGTCAACTGGTAGTAAATTCTTACCCTAATGCTATACTACCGCCCATGACGCCGGAGCAATTCGTCTCAAATTGGGCGAATACCCAACTCAAAGAGACCGCCTCCTACATCACCCACTTCGACGACCTGTGCGAACTGCTGGGCCACTCCAAGCCCGCGCACATGGACAAAACCGGCGAGACCTTCACCTATCAAAAAGGTGTCCACAAGGCCGGCGCCGCACTGGCCTTCCCCAGAGCCGCCAAGAAAAAGAAAAGTCGCAAACCGCACGCCGAGACTCTGCCTCTGCTGGGCAACATCCCCCCGGCAGAAAAAGCTGACGAAAGCCGGCGTAGGTTCGCCGGCGTTTTGAGGAACGGTGGAATGAGAATATTATAAGTAGAAACAGGCTTGGGAGGCCGTCATGTCAAGATTTGTGGTGCGTAAGTTTGTGGAGGAGCCGATTGAGGCGGATGTCCGTCAGGTGTTGAGCCTGACCGAGGCGGCGAAGATGCTGGGGCTTAGTGTCGGCGCGGTGGCAGGTTTGTGCCTGCGGGGTGCGTTGCGCTGGTTGCAGGATACGCACGAGCCGAACCCGCGAAAAAGGGGCAGAGTGTTGCGAGAGGATGTGGTGGCTGAATTGAATCGCCGGTCGGGGATGGATGACGGGCGGATCAAGAGGAAGCAGGGGCGGCATATCGGTGGTTGAGGGAGTTAAAAGGAACGGCCAGCCTAACCGGCTGACCGTTTTTGTTTGGTTGGCGGCCCTCAGCCGTGGCTGGGACTGGCGCACGAAAAACTCGACCGGGCCGTGCTCGATGCCTACGGCTGGCAACACGACATTTCGGATGAGGACATTCTGGCGCGACTGCTGGAGGAGAACTTGAAGCGGGAGGCGGTTGAGAGGCGCAACGCTGAGGGTGCAACAGCGGAGAACGAAGAGGACTCTGAAACACAACCCAAACCGAAGAAGCGCAAAGAGAAGAGGAAAGCATAGGCTATAATAACGCCATGCTCGACATCAAAGCCTCCGACATTAACGGTCGCAAACTTGTTCCGGTAGAAGCTATTCAGGCAGTTGTTCGCAAAATTGCTGAAAAGTTTGACCCGGACAAGATCATCCTGTTCGGCTCCTATGCTTACGGGGACCCTAAACCGTGGAGCGACGTGGATTTGCTAGTGGTCATGGACTCTTCAGTCACACCCAATCAACAGCGCCGGGCCATTTCGCAAATTCTCTCGCCAAAGCAATTTGCAATGGACATCGTTATCCGCTCCAGCCTGGAACTTCAGGAGCGAGTCCCTCTCGGCGACTGGTTCCTGAAGGAGATTCTCGAGCGAGGCAAAGTTCTATATGAACGCGGTCACGAGTTACTGCCTCTCAAGCAACTGATCGAAAGTTTCGACCCGGACGTTGACGAATTGACAAGTGATCTGGACTTGATCTCTGACTATGCAGTTGACATCCGCTACCCTAGCGCTGGAGCAACGCTAGATGAAGCCAAAGAGGCGCTCACCGCTGCCACTCGCGTTCGCGCCTTCGTCCGAGGAAAATTGGGGCTGAGCTAACTCCCCACTGCCGTCCTCAACACCCCTTCCACATTCACCGCCCGGCCCTCAGCCCAGGCTGAGGTAAATTTTTCCTCGCCCAGTTGCTTGCGGGCGCGGGCAGTGTCGCGATCATAGGTTGGGCGTTCCACCGGCGGCAGGGGCGCGCCGATGGTCTCCCGTAAATGCTCCGCCGCCCCGAAGAGGCGGGCCGCTTGATCGGCGGCGGCAACCCCGTCCGAGTCAGCGCCATAAGCGCTTAGCGCTCCGGCCAGTCCTTCCAACGACTCAGCCATGCCCTGCTTGTCGCCCATCTCCCGGCGCAGAGTCAGGCACTGTTTGAAGAGGGCAACCGCGCGAGGTTCGTCGCCCTGAGCATGGGCCAGCCGCCCCAAACTGTAAAACCCCATCGCCACGCCGCGCTTGTCGCCCAGCGAACGGTTGAGATTGAGGCTTTCATTCAACAACTCGTTGGCGCGTTCGTAGCTTCTCCGGCAAATCTCGATCAGGCCCAAAAAATTCTGCGCATAGGCCAGCCCGACGCGATCATTCCGCGCGCGATAAAGCGTCAGCGTCTCCTGCCACAACGCCGCCGCCCGATCGTGTTCGCATTGATAATAAGCCAGCAGGGCAAGGTAACTCAGAAGGAAATCGGCGTCTTCGCGGTCAACGATCTCCAGGGCGCTGGTCAGGCCGTCGTTCAAAAGCGAGGCCGCCTGCGCATAGTTGCCCTGATAGATGGCGATGAGGCCGCGGATGGCCTGCCCCTGCACCGCCCCCCACCGACTGCCCAATTCTTTTTCAATCGCCTCACCCTCTTCGAGCAATTCATTGGCCTGTTTGTAGTCACCCCGGCGGAAGGCCACACTGCCCAACCGCACCAGCGAGACGGCGATGCCAGCCTTGTCGCCCAACTCACGGAACAAGCCCAGACTCTCTTTGGACAGTTTGGCCGCGCGTCCATAGTCGCCGTGAAAGCGGGTGAGATAGGACAGCGCGCTGAGGCTGACTCCCATCCCCCAGCGATCCCCGACCTGACGAAACAGGCGCAGACCCTCTTCCCAATAGGTCGCGGTCGTTTCGTGTTCGTCGCCGTTAGAAGCCAGCCAGCCAAGATTAAGAGACACCGCCCCCTGGCCCCACGAATCTTGCAGGGTTTGAAAGAGAGTCAGGCTTTCGGTGAGTTGGGTTTGGGCCTGTTCAAGCTCGCCCTGATTGAAGGCGGCCACCCCCAGGCCGCGCAATGAAATGGCCTCGCCCCAGCGGTCGCCGATGACTCTGGACAGTTCCAGGCTCTCACGATAAAACGCCGCGTCCGGCCCGCGCTCGTCGGCCAGCCAGCCCGCGCCGCACAGGGCTTTGGCCCGCGCCGCCCGATCCGTTTTCGGATCAGCCTTCAATAACCGGTCGAGCCACTCGCGGCCCTCAGCCCAGTAGCCATGCAAATACCAGAAGCGGGCCAGCGCCCCGGCCAGGCGCAGTCCCAATTCAATTGAACCCCCGCTGAGAGTCCATTTCAACGCCACCCGCAAGTTGTCATGTTCGGTTTCGAGCCGCTCCAGCCACGTCACCTGCGACTCGTCGCGCAAGTGCGGGTCGGCCTCCTCAGCCATGTTCAAAAAGAAATGCAGATGGCGATCACGCACGGCGTTGACCTCGGCAGACTCGTCCAGTTTGTCGTGCGCGTATTGGCGCAACAACTCGTGCATCTCATATCGGCCCGACGGATGGCGGCGCAACAATGATTTATCCACCAGCGCCGACAAAAGCTGAAGGGGGGCCGCCGCCACCTGTTGAGCCGCCTCGCGCCCGAACCCGCCGCGAAAGACCGACAGGTTGCAAAATGCGCGCTGTTCATCTGGCGAAAGCAATTGCCACGAATGTTCAAAGACTGCCCGCAAGCTACGATGCCGTTCGGGGATATCGCGCAGGGTCGTGCTTAGAAAATCAAGTGTGCGTTTGATCTCTTTTTCAATTTCGGACAGGGACGCCGCCCGCACCCAGGCCGCTGCCAGTTCAATCGCCAGCGGCATGCCCTGGACCAAACGACAGATGCGGGCCACAGTGGGTTTGTCGTCGGGGGATAGCACAAAGTTGGGACTCACCCGGCGGGCGCTTTGTAGAAATAATTGCCCGGCGCTGAAACTTTCGATCTCCGCCGTGTCGTTCTCCGGCGTGGTCAAGCCCATCACCTCAAACAGCCACTCGCCATGCAGGTTGAGGCGTTCGCGCGAGGTGGCGATCAACTTTACCTTCGGCGCGCCGGCCAAAATTTCAGAGAGCAGGCTCGCGCCTTCGACCAGATGCTCGAAGTTGTCCATCACCATCAGCATGGTTTTATCGCGCAGGTAACCCAGCAACTGAATCTGCGGATCGGTGCCGCCGTAAAACGAGAAGCGCAGGGCATGGGCGATGGCCGAGAGGATGAATTCGGAAGAACTGACTGAGGCCAGCGGGATAAAACATACCCCGTCTGAAAAATGGCTCGCCCCCTCCGCCGCCACTTGCAGGGCCAGCCGGGTCTTGCCAATGCCCCCCGGCCCAACGAGGGTGAGCAATCGGCAGGCCGGGTCGAGCAACAGTTTGGCAACCTCGGCCCGAGTCGCCACGCGGCCAATGAAGGGCGTGGTCGGCGCGGGGAGGTTGTTGAACGGGATGGCGGCCTCGGGTGGGGGGGATGGCAACGTGGCAGGAACAGCGCTTGCCGTCGTCGAAAGGTGCTGAAACAGAGTCCGCGTCTGCTCTGAGGGTTCGACGCCGAGTTCGGTTTGCAGGGCGGCGGCGCAACGGTGATAGACCGCCGCCAAGCTTGACATGTCGCCGAGGCCGTGATGGGCTTGCATGAGGGCGCGGTAGGCGGGTTCGGGCGCGCCGCCGAGGGCGATCCATTTTTCGCTCCAGGTCAACGTCTCCGGCCAGCGCCGTTCCCCCGTCAGGCCCTCGAGCAGAGTCTGCATCCGGCGCTCAAAGACGGCGCGCAAGCGTTCGCGCTCCAGCCCCACCCAATCGTCGTAAAAGCCGGGCAAGAGTTCGCCTTGATAGGCCGAGAGGGATTGAGATAACTCATCAGAAGTTTGGCCGCGTTCGAGCGCCACTGCATCGAGCCAGTAATCGGCCTCGGCATCGAAGGCGATGGCGAGGTGATCGGTGAGGAGGTAGAGGCGGCCATCCCCTTCGAGGGCGCGGCGGATACGCCACAGGGCGTGGCGCAGGTTGCTCCGGGCGTTGTCCTCAGTGGCGTCCGGCCAAAACAATCCAGATAACTTTTCGCGGCGCTGGGCGGTGCCGACGTTGAGCATGAGATAGGCTAGCAGAGATTGCGCCGGGCGCGAGGCGATTTCGATGGCCCTTCCATCGAGCCGCACCTCAAATTGCCCTAAAACCCTCACTTCCAACATTCTGCCTCCAATTTCCCCCAGCCCTATATTACCAGAAAACTTAGAAAACACGTTCTATAAACGCTCACAAACATTGCCCAGACACGTTGAGGTGGTATGTTGAATATAGATTATTGGTATTAATACAACACAGGAGGTTACCATGAACGAGTTAGCCAATTTCGACATTCTTGCCCTTCTGGCCCGCGAGCATCAGGAAGAGATGTTGTGCGAGGCCAAGACGCGGAGGATGCTGAAAGAACTGAACCCGCAACTGCGCCCGACGTTGTTTCTTCTGGCCATGGTCGTCGTCACTGCGGTGACGGCCTGGATCGTGTGGGGGATGTTGTAGCGCGAATTGACAACTCGCGCCCGCACGTGGTGCGCCCGCATGTGGTGCGCCCGCAACCTATGCGCAAACACGCCGGATAAACGCTGAGAGACATGCCGCGAACACCACAGCAGAGTATTCTAAGTTCAACAAACAGGAGTCAATCATGAACGAGCTAAACAACTTTGATCTTCTCTCTCAACTTGTTTCAGATCGTCAGGCCGAGCTTCGCCGCGAAGCCGAAGAGTCGTTCGGCGCGCGGTCACAGAATAGTGCGGTGAGGCAGGTGTTGCTCATGGTGCTGGGCAGCGCCGCCCTGCTGGCCTTGCTGGTCGCGCTGGGGATTGTGCTGGCCTGAAAGATCCCGCAAATGTAGTTTAGCCCTTGTGGGCGACGTTCGCCATCGCGGGAACGGGCACAAGGCCCTATGCTACAAATTTGCGGATAAGCTCTTGGCCCATATCGAGTCAGGGAGCATTGTTCTCCTCCCGTCCCATTGAGGGACGGCTCTAGGGCGGATGTGGCGATCCGCTCCGACAACTCCCGCTCTATTGGGGAGGCGGTCATTTGTGGCAATGACCACCGACAAAAATCCGAATCGGCTGGATTCGGATTTTTGTTGTCTTAAGACCTGTCAGGTGGGCGCACCCCCAACGAGTCAGAGACACCGCCCAAAACGCCCACCTGACAGGTCTGCATAAGTCGAGTTAAAATGCAGGCATGAGTTTGCCACCCTCCAAACCGCCCACCAACTATCGCGCCCTCAGCGAAACCACCAACCGCAATCTCCTGATCGGCTTCATCGTCATCCTGTTCCTGATCGGCGTGGGACTGATCGGGTTGTTCTACGGCGGCGGCGGAGTCGCCGGGGCGCTGGCCTGCTTGCTCCTCGCCTTCGGGCTGGCCGGCATCGTCGCGCTGGTGCTGGCCGGGCTGGGGAAGGTGAGCGAGTGGCTGGATAGAGATTGACTCGGTGAAAGCATCCCCGCAGAAATCGGGACACCTTAAGATCAAAGATGCCGGGCGGATTAGAGTTCACAACCTCCACAACTTTGCAAGCGCCTGACCTCCTTCACCGCCTCAAATCCCGCGCCCGCGAACTGGGCTTTGCCTTTTGCGGTATCACGACCGCCGACCCGCCACCCCACGTTGCGAAATATGAAAGCTGGCTCGAGGCTGGCTATCACGGCGAAATGAATTATCTGGCGACGGACCGTGCTCGCCAGCGCCGCGCCGGCCCGAAACTCATCCTGCCCGACTGCAAAAGCATCCTCGTCACCGCCCTGCCCTATCCGCCTGGAAACACCACGGGACCAATCGCGGCCTACGCCGTCGGCGACGACGACTACCACGACGTCATCCCGTGGCGATTGCGTGACTTGATAGAGTGGCTCGAAGCCGAAGTCGGACATTCCATCGCCCACAAAATTTACACCGACACCGGCCCCCTGCTCGAACGCGAACTGGCCCAGCGCGCCGGGCTGGGCTGGATCGGCAAGAACACGATGCTGATCAATCCCAAAGCCGGATCGTACTTTTTACTCGGCGAAGTCTTGCTCGATCTCGATCTACCGCCGGACGAACCCTTCATCGCCGATCACTGCGGCACCTGCACCCGCTGTATTGAAGCCTGTCCCACCGGGGCCATTCTCGAAAACCGGGCGCTCGACTCGCGACTCTGCATTTCGTATCTCACCATCGAACTCAAAGGATCGATCCCCGAAGACCTGCGCGACTCGATGGGCGGCTGGATTTTTGGCTGTGACATCTGTCAAGCCGTTTGCCCGTGGAACGTGCGGTTCGCCGACTCGGTTAACCCCGACCCGGCGCTGGCCCCCCGCCATCCTCCGCCCGACCTGCGCGCCGAATTGACTCTCACCCCGGAACAGTTCAACGCCAGGTTCAAAAGCAGTCCGATCACGCGGGCCAAACGGCGCGGGTATTTACGGAATGTGGCCGCCGCCCTGGGCAATGGCGGCGACCCCGACGACATTCCGGCATTGGAGTCATGTTTGGAGAGGGAGTCAGATCCGCTGGTGCGAGAGCATGTGGCCTGGGCGCTGGGCAAACTCGAAAAGAAAAGACCCTTCGGGGGTTGAAGGCCCGAAGGGTCTAAGGGTCATGGCCGCCGGGTGTTGGTCGGCCTCGGCGTGCGCGTCGGCGTGATGGGCGTGCCGGTCAGACTATTGAAGGGTATCCTGATCTGTTGCCCGACCTGAATGTTGTTGGGGTCGGTGATGCCATTGACGATCATCACATCGGCCAGGCGCGCCCCAAAGCGTTCGGCCACCAGCCCCAATACATCGCCGGCCTTGATAGTGTAAGTGATGACGCTTCCGGGCCGCAGGTTGGTGGGGATGGGCGTCTCCGACGGCGTGGGCGGTGGGGTGTAGTCCGGCGGCGGGATGATGATCTCCTGGCCCACGCTCAAATTGGGCGAGGGCAAATTGTTGTAAGCAATCAATGCCTCCACTTCCACGCTATACGTTTGGGCGATGGCGAACAGGGTATCGCCGGAGACTATTGTATAGGTAATCGGGCCAGAACGAGTCGGCGTCATCGTCACAGTCGGCGTATCGCTGGGCACGAGCAAGGTCGCGGTCGGGATCACTGGGGTGGGCGTAAAGGTCGGCGTGGGCGTCAGCGTGGGGAACAGTGTCCAGGCGCCGGTTGAAAACTGCACCAGCACAAAAGCCACCCCACCGATGGCGCTTAAAATGAGCAACACCACCAGTCCGCGCCAAAAGTAGACGGCTCGTTTGCGTTGAACCATTGGGTACAGCCTCCCTGTTGCAAGATGCCTAATTCTACTATGGTAAAATCTCAAAACCATGAAGTCGTATTTCATTCAAACCTGGGGCTGTCAAATGAACAGCGCCGACTCGCAACGGGTGGCCTTTGCGCTGGAAAAGATCGGCTATGCCCCGGCAGAGGGGATTGACGCCGCCGATGTGATCGTCCTCAACACCTGCGTGGTGCGCCAGCAGGCCGAGGAGGCCGCGGTGGGCCGCCTCACGGCACTGGCCCCGCTCAAACAAAAAAACCCCGGCGTCATCATCAACCTCATGGGCTGTATGGTCGGCGTCAAGGGCGGCGACCGCCTCAAACAAACCTTCCCCCTGGTGGATGTTTTCTCCCCGCCCTCCGAACCGGGGCCGCTGGTGCAACTGCTGGCCGAGCGCGATGGCTTGTCCGCCGGGGAGGTGGACGCCGCCCGCCGCTTTGCCCTGCAGGATGAACTGACCACCGTCCTCAACCCGCAGAGCGAGTCCTTCATGCTGCCGACGATGGCGCGCGGAACCGTCACCGCCCACGTGCCGGTGGTCTTCGGCTGTTCGCATGCTTGCACCTTTTGCATCATCCCCTTCCGGCGCGGCATCGAACGCTCACGGCCCGTAGGTGAGATCGCCGTCGAAGTGCGAGCGCTGGTGGCTCAGGGCGTGAAGGAAGTGACACTGCTCGGCCAGATCGTGGATCGCTACGGCAAAGACATCGCCGACGGGCCGAATTTGGCGCAACTGCTCCGTGTCATCAACGACGTTGAGGGATTGGAGCGCATCCGCTTCCTCACTTCACATCCCAACTACATGACGGATGAATTGCTGGAGACCGTGGCCGAACTGCCGAAGGTGTGTGAGCACATCGAAGTGCCTGCCCAGGCCGGCGACGAAGCCGTGTTGGCCGACATGAAACGCGGCTACACTCCCGACGATTATCGCCGCCTCATTGACCGCATCCGGGACCGCATCCCCGGCGCGTCCATCGCCACCGACATCATCGTCGGCTTCCCCGGCGAGACCGAAGCCCAGTTCCAGCGTACGCACGATCTGCTGGCCGAACTCAAACTCGACGTCGCCCACCTCGCCCGCTACTCCCCCCGCCCCGGCACGGTCAGCGCCCGCCGTATGCCCGACGACGTTCCCGACGAGGAGAAACACCGACGGCTCAGAGCTTTGGAAGACCTGCAAGCCCAAATCGTCGGCGACATCAATGCCCGACTGATGGGCCAGACGGTCGAGATTCTGGTAGAAGAGAATCACAAAGGCAAATGGAAGGGCCGGACTCGCACCAACAAGATCGTCTTCTTCGAGGATGGCGAGGCGGATTGGAAAGGCAAGCGGGTGGACGTGAAGATCACCAGGACCAGTCCGTGGAGTATGCAGGGAACGCTCGCCTTCGCCTAATTGGAGCGGTGATCCCTGAGCCGATCTGCTAAACCACGCCGCGCTATTCCTTTCCGCTTTTTGGCGGAGAAGGCGGGGACAAAAGGCGGAATAATCAATCCGCAAAATGTCCCCCAGCGGCCCAAAATGCGGGAAGTTTCCGCATTTGGCCCCGTACAGAGGGATATTACGGAATGGGATTTCCGTATATCATGCCGGGTGATATACGGAAAAATTCCGCTCACTTAATGTTGGGCCGCTGTTCGGGTAATGGCGAAACTGTTTGTGAATACACGCAGGCCTGGGAAGGCGTTGTACTGAACCATTGAGCATCACGGAATGGCTACGAGCGATACGTCACGGATACCGCGCAGACCAACGGCGTGTCTCCTCATTTCACTTCTGGGTATCCTGGCTGTGCTCATATGTGGTGGGGCCGGGGCACCGATTTACAACATCGTGCGCGGCGAGCACATCGCGCGGGGCCTGATGCCCCCGGACTATCCCGGCAGCACACTGATCGAAGTTGAACAGGAGCGGTTTCCCAACACCCGGTTCGAGTACCGCACTTACCACACCCCGGATAGCGTCGAAACCGTGTTGGCGTACATGGAGCAACACATGCCCGGTTTCAGCCAACGCTCGTCTGAGCGTTACGACAATCAGCGCCGCGATAATAGTCTGCCATCGCTCATCACTGCCCGCCTGGTTCGGGTCGCGGATATTGAGAGTGGCGTGCCCAGCGTCGAGGTCAAGCTTGATGACGCCAATACGACAGGCACGGAGATTACCATCATCCTGTCCTGGCCCGATCCGTAGTGCAAAAGGCGGCTCTAGCAGAATGGACCGTTCGGTTTCAAAGCCTAGGGCGGCCCAACCCCGGCTTGCAGGCGACGCTTCGCCGCACGCGGCTCAGTTACTTTCAAGGCTCGACGCGGCTCGCGCGCCTGAAGCCCAGCGTTAGGCGCCAGATCGCATGCCTGCCGATCAGAATCGCCTCGTCCCAAAGATTGCTGGAGTCGCTTCGTTGATTTCCTTCGCACAGGGAAATAGCCTGAAAAAGAATCTGCCGCCAAAGCACTTGAGGTACTTATGGAAGATTTGGTAAAACAAATTATTATTAACTAAGGAGAAACACTATGAGAGCATTCGGTAATTCATCGAATAGTTTTGAGGGCCAAGACATGAGCGCGTGAGCCGCTCCATTCAGGACGTTGATAACGATGAGCCACCAGAGCGACTCCCAACATCACGCTGTAG
>Ga0247727_10002621_pt1 | contig 40824 bp, 45 predicted proteins | sample WisWelCaveWW1625_FD_202498 | JGI IMG/M metagenome (GOLD analysis project Ga0247727, IMG submission 202498) | Biofilm microbial communities from Wishing Well Cave, Virginia, United States - WW16-25 | ecosystem: Environmental > Aquatic > Deep subsurface > Groundwater > Cave microbial mat | place... | reverse complement strand
TTACTTCCAGGGAAGGGGAAATCTTTACACGGCTCTATTCACCTATTTATGCCACAAAAACCCAGAACTCGTCCCAATCTCAATTCATGCCCCTGAATCAAAGGACACAATTCTTATTGCATGATCGGATGCGGTGAAAAGAAGGGTTAAGAAGGGTAGGTTACAGCTCTTTCCTCGAAGCGCCGGTCAATCGCTTTGAAGAACTGATCCGCAATTTTTCGGGGCTGCGGGTCGTCAAGCTCCACTTTGGTGCGGAACGGCGCGATTTTTTTTACCACGAGTGTCACCCGCTTCTCGGGATGTAAATATTCGGCGGATCCGATCACAATCCGTCCCTTGATTTGATCTGTTTCAACCAGCCGCCAGGGCTGGAGATCATCCAGCGCGGATATCACAAGCTGGTAGGTTTGATCATAGGACATCGGGTAAATTTCAGCCTGTTTGTAGGGCAAGCGTGCCATACCAACCATACTCAGGCAGCAAAGCACCACAATTATTTTTCGCAGATAATTTTTCATAATTTTCCTAACGTTTATGCACCCAATGCCGGAGCTGGGTGTGTTCTTCGGATAATGTTTTTTGATATTCCAGAATTTCCCGCTGCCCTTCCTGCAGGGCTGCAAGCTGCTTTTCAATCCGCGCAAGACGCTCGTCAACGGCGCCCGACGGTTCTGCCTGAAGCGGTGAAGCGGCCCAGCACAAGACCGCGAACACGCTTAAAACTCGGGCAGCCTTTCCGGCATCAGATCTTGCTTTCATGCCACAACAGTAGCAGCGGCTGCATCAGGCGTTTCTGCCTTCTGCACTGGCGCTTCCTGCTTTTTCTCTTCACCTTCCGAGAAAAATTTTTCCTCGCTATACTTCCTGAAATCTTCGTATTCTTTTTGATTTTGCCGCCACTGCTTTAACGCCTTCTGGTTGTACACGTCATCCGCCAAAGTCACCGTCACAAAAAAGATGGTTTCAGTGCGTTTATTATTATCCGGTTCGCGCCTGAGCCCCTTAAAGAACCATCCCAGAACCGGAATCCGATTTAAATAAGGGACTTTGCTGTGATTATCTTCTTCGTTATCCCCGATCAATCCGCCAATCACAAGGGTGTCGCCGCTATGAACCAGAACGCTTGTCTTTGCCACCAAGGTCTCAAATTGGGGCGATGCCAGGTTCGTACCGCCAATAGGAATAAACCCAATGAAGTTAGTCACCTCCGGCTGAATATCCATAATAATTTCTTTTTCATTGGTAACATGCGGTGAGACATTAAGAACAATCCCGAAATTTCTGGGGTCAAAACCCGCAACTTCCAGCGACCCCGTGGTTTCGTTGCGCTCAAACCGCGGGATCCCCACCTCTCCCCCGACCTGGACGCGGGCGCTTTGGTGATTCAAGACCACAATCCGCGGATTGGAGATTACCTTCGTGCTTTTGCGCTTCTGCAGCATGCTAAAAATCGCCGAAAACTGGCTGAAATCAATGGTGCCGAAAGCAAAGTCCTCTTTTTGCGCAAACGGGAACCCTTCCCTGAAAGGAAAATCGACGTTTTGTGCGGTGCTTGTCGCTCCCGTCGCCGTCGTGGTAGTCGTATTCAAAACTTGCGTTTGCCCCTGGGGCATAAAGTCCGTATTGCTCACATTCTTGTCCGGGCTGCGCCTTCTGGCATCCACGGAAAAGGGAAACGTGGTGGGTCTTTTGGCTCCACTCGCGCTTGCGACTATATTCCAGTCAATCCCCAGGGATTCTCCTTTGGCAAGTGCGGTCTGGACAATTCGAGCGTCAATATGGACCTGCGGCATTTTGCGGTCAATACTGGCAATCAGGTTTCGCGCATTCTTTAACTGGGACGGCGTGTCCGTAAGCACGATCTGGTTGGTTCCGGGAATGGATTCTATTTTTCCGACACCTGAAAGCACCTTCTCAAGACCTTTTTTGACCTGATCAAGCGTCGCATATTCAAGGGTAATGACGTCACTTCGCACAACTTCAGGCCCTATTTTCTGGCTCAACCGCTTTTGGCTTGTTTCAAGCGAATAAACTTCATAGATATTACCATCCTGTTCATACGTGTAGCCGTAGGTCCTCAGGATAGTCTCAAAAGCGCTCTGCCAGGGCACATTCTTAAGATGCATGCTGACCGTTCCCTTCACTTCCGGCGACACCACAATATTCACATTTGCCTTGTCGGCCAGCATATCCAGCACGGTTTGAATATCCGCTTCCGTAAAATCAACCGTGACAAGTTCATCGGTACGGGGGAATTTATCCGCTTTGGCAGCAGGGCCCGCCGGCCCATTGTTATTCGGAATCAAGTTCTGCTCGCCCGCATTGCTTTGCCCTAACACGGGAGAAGGTAATTGTGCCGACCCAAAAATAAAATAGATCACAAAGAAGAGACTTATTCGTTTTTTCATTTATTTTGCAGAAGTTCCCTATGCCCCTTTCGCCCGGCAAGAAAGACACCTTTTTGATTAATCGCAATGATCCTTTTACCCTGCCACTTGTCTCCTACCTTCAATATCTGCCCCTGAATCAGGCAGGAAGGTTCCAGTTCGTCAAGGACCAACCCTTCCAGTGGATATTTGTCAGGGGAAACCTTGGGACTCGCTCCGGATGATCCCGGATGAGAAAAGGGCTTAGCCCCGGCAATCCAAAAAATCAGGGCAGAAACAGCCCCGGCCGCAAGCAGAATACTGCCCACGATACGCACGATAGGCCAGAGAGACGGATTTTTACTGTTCATCTGCGGGATAAGCCCGGAAAAATCCTGAGTATTCCGGCTGCCGCCTTGGGCTTTCATGAGAACCTCCATCACTAAACTCATGACAGGTCCTTAAGCACAAACAAATTCCATTTCTTCAAAGGCTACGCGCGCTATCTCAGGATTGATTTCCCAGGTCTGCCGGCTGTAGGCCGCCATAAGGATCCGGTCACAGAGCGCATTAATAAGGCGGGGAATCCCTTGTGTTTTTTCGAAAATTTCATCCAGCACTTCATCCCAGAAAATGACTTCGTTACCCTCCTCCGACACCTGATGAATTCGATGCCGGACATACTGCCTGGTTTCATGGCGGTCTAAACCCTGCAAATGGCAGAAAATTCCGATCCGCTGCCTGAGCTGGGTCAGGGAAGGATGCATTAATAAATCTTTGAGTTCCGGCTGTCCCACCAGAACAATTTGAATTAATTTTTGCTTTGAGGTTTCAAGGTTGGATAAAAGGCGTATTTCTTCAAGGACCTTGGGGCTTAGAGCCTGGGCTTCGTCAATGATCAGACAAATATTTTGGCCGTGGGCAATTCCGTCTAACAGAAACCGGTTAAGGGCCTCAAAATAATCTTTTTGGCTCTTGCCCCGGCATTCAATTCCCAAATCTCTGATAATCGTTGCTAAAAGGTGCGTTCTGCTCAAATTCGGATTTAAAATAACCGCGCTTTTGATCTCGGCGGGAAGTTCCTGCAGCAGCTTCCGGCACAGGGTGGATTTCCCGGCGCCGATCTCTCCGGCAATCACAATAAAGCCCCGGCGCTCCTTGATCCCAAAAAGCATATTGAGAAGCACATCCCGGTGCTGCTGGCTCATATAAAAGAAATCCGGATCCGGGACATTGCTGAAAGGGGCTTCTTTGAAGTGAAAAAAGGAGTCGAACAAAATGCGGTACTGTCCAAGGCCATTGCGATCATATGGCCTTTCTTCTTCCATGATCCCCAAAGATTCAGTGCAGGTTTCCATTGGCTGATTTTTTTCTGTAAATGTTTTAAACGTTTTATTTTTTATCGTCTATCCCCCCTCCTTCTTTAGGTAATTTTTTATGGCGACACAAGTTACATCATCCTTTGCACGCTAAAAGCATGTGCTCAAGGTTTAACCGCCCAGGGCCGTTTTATGGCTAAAGGATTGCTCCTTTAAAAACGATAAAGGATGCTACTTAATTTAATGAATGCCTTTTTTAGACAAATAAAATATGTTTCTTACGTGCTGGCTCTAGCCGTAATCCTCTCCGGGCCTGTGGTGAACGTTTACGCAGACCACGGAGAAAATTTTTTCTACATTTCCCAAGGATTCTCCCGCATTCTTGGGTCAACCTTTCAAATTCCAGGCTATATGATTCATAAAACCTTAAGCGGTCCGGTAGGGATAGGAACAGTGGACGGAATTCTCTCGGGCACGTACGGCGCTTTGCACGAACTTTCCCAAGGCACGTTTCAAATGGCCCAGGGCGCAGCCCCTTACGCCAAGTATCTGGTATTTATGGCATGAAAGAGACCGCTTTGACACACGCTGCAAAAGTCCTCACCGTAGGGCTTCAATCGAAAATTGAACATTATCTGGTGAACTTCATTCCGCTTTTAGGGGATTTTGAAGTCGAACAGGCCGCGACCCCTCTTGAAGCGCTTGCCAAGATTAATGCTTTTGAACCGAAGCTGGTGATTTACGGCCTGGATTCTGCGGAACCGGCAGCCCAGGAGGCCTTAAAAGAAATCCGCCAGAAACACGCTCAGTGTCATATTCTCGTTCTGCTTTCCGTTCCCGAGGAAGAAGGAAAATTGAAAAAAGCCGGGGTCAACGATTGTTTGCTGATGCCTTTCGACTTTACCGAACTCAGCCAGCGGGTGAAAATGCTGCTTCCCCTGGCGGAAAATCCCAAACACGAGAAAGAATCTGCCCGCCTGCTTGTCGCCGATGACGAACCTTTAATTAATGAGTATCTGGAAGAAACATTTGGACACCTGGGGTTGGAGGTCTACACGGCCACGGACGGAAAAACGGCATTAAAACTATTTAAACAGAAAAAATGCAACCTCGCGCTTTTGGATTTACGGATGCCCGAACTGAACGGGCTTGATCTGGTCAGGCTCCTTGAATCCAGTGTCCATCCCCCAAAACCAAAGGCGATTTTTATCCTCACGGCCGGACTCGGTGAACCTCTTGCGGAATTGAAACGTTTGGGCCACCCGATTATTGCAAAACCTTTTGACACGGAAAATCTAAAGGAAAGAGTTCTCGAGACCTGCCAGAAGCATGACCTTGCTTTAAAGAAATAATCCTCTTTTCAAAAAATTGACGGGTGGGTGACTAAAAGGACGCGGTTTTCCCTATCCAGCAAATTTTCAAAAGTATGGGGAATGGACACGGCAAAATAGAGCGTTTCATTGGCGGAAACACGCATCTCTTTTTTCCAGTTCATGCCGTGATAAGTAAACAAAACATCTCCGTCCCACGGCTGAATGCAGGCTTTTGATGTGGCGGCCCAATGCCAATAGCGAAGTTTCTTCCCGCCCTGAATGGTCATAACACCGGTAAAAAAATCTCTCCGGCTTGTCGCTGGCGGCGAATAAGAGTGAATCGTAAATCCTTTTTCCGTTTCAAACGAAGCCGTCCAACGGTCTGCGGCGGTCGTCTTGAAAAGATTGCCGCGGAATTCTCCCCGGGCCATTAAAAGCAGATCACTCAATGACGTATTGAATGCTGTCGCTATTTTTTCCAGGTTCGAGAAAGAAGGGTTGCGGATCGAATAATTTTCAATACTGTGAAGCGTTTGTTTATTCACACTGGCCATTTCCGAAAGTTTTTCCAGAGAAAATCCGGCGTCCTGCCTCAACCGCTTGATCGCCTGGGCAAAATCAGGGACCTCGCTTTTCGGCCCTGACGTTTCGGGCTCTCCCTGCGCAAGATGAAATGCTTCACTCATCTGCTTATGATGTTTTTCCTTCAGTTTTTTCCCGATTTCTTCATACACGTCTGATTTCCCCCCCGTGTTGCCAAACAAAGTTGTTTATCTCCAGGGACATGCATTGCAATGACCTCGTTTTCATATCTAATTGAAAAGTAACAGGTTAACTGCGTATTGTCAAATCAGACGAAACGTACGTTCAGAAGAAGTTGAGAGCCCCCTCCTTGCTGGGTTTGACATGATCGACTAGGTTCATGAGTGAAAGCAGGAGGATGAAATGAGCAGAAAAAAGGATGGCCTGAAAATGAGAAAGCAAGATGGAAAATCGGAAAGAGGTTCGGTGGTGATCGAACTGGCTCTTGTGATGCCTCTCCTAATGCTTCTCTTTATGGGAATTGCCGAATTTGGACGGATTTTCATGATTCAGCAGATGCTCATTAACGCGGCAAGAGAAGGCGCGCGCGTAGGCGCCATTAACCTGGACGATACCGAAGCTTTAGCAGATGCTGAAAACGTGGCCAGGGATTACTTAACCCGGTCCGGTGTGGATTTATCCGTAACCGAGGTCCAGCCGGTTTTTTCACAAATCAACGGGACGCAAGCCGTTGAAGTCAATATCGACTATCAATACGCTGCTGATCTCGTGTCCTGGTTCCCCGGCATTAATGACACAATCAGCCTTCATTCACAAGTTGTCATGAGGCGGGAGGCATAACATGAAAAACTGCCGCTCCTTTATACGTGACGAACGGGGTTTTGTGCTGATCGGCGTCGGAGCGGCGCTTGTGGCCTTCTTAAGCCTCTTTGCCCTCGTGGTGGATTTTGGTTATATCTTTGCCACGAAATCCCAGCTGCAAAACACCACGGATGCGGCAGCTCTTGCGGCCGCGGTTGAAATTCCGAAGGGTCTTACGGCGGCCGAGCAAAAGGCCATTGATTTCGGACAGTCCCATTGGGTTGCAGGATCCCCCATTGTGATTTCAAATACCGATGTCCAATTTGGAAAATATAATTTTTTAGATTCAATCATGCAATATGGATTACTTCCTACTGATGCCGTAACGGTTACAGCCAAAAAAACTGAAGGATCCGCTTCGGGCGCTGTTCCCCTTTTCTTCGCGCGCCTCTTTGGAAAGGAATTCTCGAATGTCCAGGCGAAATCAACTGCAGCCCTGGATGCCCATGTGGTCGGTGTCCACGGCAAAAACCGGCTTATCCCTTATTCCACTATTCTCTCCGAAGTTGATAAAAACGGGGACGGCCTTTTTGACGTGGGTTCATCACTTAATATTTTCCCGAATGTTCCCGGCAACTTCGGCTACCTGGATCTGAATGACGGGCCGAGCGGCACCCCGGAACTACGGCAATATATCGAAGAAGGTTATGACAGTGATTTTATTATCCCCCCCGGCGGCTCCAAAAGCGTTTTCGGAAGCACGGGAATTGACGGGGAATCTTTAATCAATTCATTCAAAAAAATTATCGGCGAAGTTGTTTTTCTCCCCGTCCACAGCGCGGTGAGTTATCAAGGATCTCTTGCGGTTTATAACGTCGTCAATATTCTGGCGGTCAAAATAAAATCCGTGAAACTGACCGGCGCGCCGCATACCCGCCGCATTGACGTGGACATTATTTATTACGCTTCATCCGTACTTGTCACAGACCCTAACGCACCCGTCAACAACAGTGTGGCCAAGCCGAGGCTTGTGGCATGAAAAGAGGAAGCAACATGAAACACAACATAACAACAGCAGGCCTTAAAAACAATAAAATCAATCAAACCAAAACGGAGGTATGTCATGAACAACTTAGTGAAACTTTTTCGCGACGAGAAAGGACAAACGATGGTGGAATATGGATTGTTGATTGCCCTGATTTCCATAGCCGTCATTGCCGTCCTCGTGGTGCTTGGACCGCGCATTGCTTCATTCTTCCAGGCAGTCGATACGCAGTTGGCAAGCTCGACTCCCGCACCCGTACCACCCCCAGTGCCGTAAGTGTCGTCCCCCAGCTTGGGACCGGGAAGGCGTGCTCCCAGCCTCTTCCGGCCCCAAGCCTCCCTACAACAACCGCAACAGGCTTTAAAAACAATAAAATCAAAACGGAGGTAATTTATGAACAACCTAATGAGACTTTTTCGCGACGAGAAAGGACAAACGATGGTGGAATATGGATTGTTGATTGCCCTGATTTCCATAGCCGTCATTGCCGTCCTCGTGGTGCTTGGACCGCGCATTGCTTCATTCTTCCAGGCAGTCGATACGCAGTTGGCAAGCTCGACTCCCGCACCAGCTCCACCCCCAGTGCCGTAAGTGTCGTCCCCCAGCTTGGGACCGGGATGGTCCGCTCCCTGCCTCCCGGCCCCAAGCCTCCTTCCCTGACGCTGAATCGCGACACAAGCCAAAGGAGGTGGGAAAAATGAGCTCCGCTTTGCTGCTCGCCTTAGGCGTCGCAAGCGTTTACGACTGGCGGTTCCGGAGAATCCCTAACTGGCTTACGTTTTCAATGATATTCGCGGGACTTTTCTTGCAAACATTTTCGGACGGCCCGGACGGATTCAAGAATAGTATCCTGGGCCTTTGTCTCGGCCTCTTTTTACTTTATATCCCTTTTCTCCTGGGCGGCGTGGGCGGAGGAGACGTCAAACTCCTTGGAGCCTTGGGCGCTTTTCTCGGACCCTTCTCACTCGTTCATGTTTTCCTTGCCAGCGCCGTAATCGGCGGGATTTTTTCCTTGATGGAAATCGCAAGAAAAAAAGTGTGGCGGCAAACGTGCGAAAGCCTTAAGCACCGCCTCTTGTATTTGGCCTTGCAGCAAAAATTCGCTTCGGAATCCGAGGTGGCTTTTTCCAAAAATCCGGTTTCCATTCCGTACGCCATCAGCATCACCTTGGGCACCTTATATGTTTATTTCACAGGAGGCAATTTATGATGATCCTGAACGTCGGGAAAAGGCACCTTCCTATTGCGTTGTCATTTGTTTTTGCATTTTTCTCAAGTATCAGCATCTACCAGTACCTTCATGCCCGGGAAAGTTCTGCCGCGCCCCTGAGGTTTGAGCCGGTGCTCCCTGTGGTCATCGCCAAACAGGATCTCACGGTTGGGATGAAGCTGACCCGCGATTATATGACCACGCAAAATTGGCCTAAAGGAGTGGCCGGGCCCCAGTATTTTCAAAATGCCGGCCCCTTGATCGGACGGACGCTGCGCTCCAATTGCATTGCCGGAGAACCCATCACGGCAGCCAAACTCCTGGCGGAAGGAGAAAATTTTTCGGCCTTGATCCCGCCCCACATGCGGGGTGTACCGGTCTTGATCCGCAAGTCAGGCACGCTTGCGAAAATCCTTGAAAAAGATTCCCGGGTAGATGTGGTGGCGATCCTGGGAAGCGGCGAACTCATGACCGATACCAAGGTCATTGCGCAAGGAGTCCGGGTCCTTGCCATTGATTCCCAGCAAGGGAAAGGCGGCGCAGAGAATGACTCCAAAAATATGGAAGTGCTGCTGCTTGTGAGTCCCCGCGACGCGGATTGGATCGCCTATGCCCAAAACCACGGGGTTCTTGAGCTCGTTGTCCGGAATGAAAAAACCCAGCCCCAGATAAGAATCGAGATGAATGAACCCCTTTTAAACGACGAAGAGGAGATTTAAAATGGAAAGGAAAAATGCGATTCTCGTGGTGGAGGATAAGGAAAGCAAACTCTTTGAAGGCATCCAGAAAATCCAGGGAGAAGTAGAAACGGAAAAAACCGGCTATTCTGAAATCCACGAAACCTTAAACCAGTTCTCTCCCCACGTGGTCATATTTAACCTGGATCATGAAAAAGAACGGGTTAAAGAAATCCTGGATACTTATTCCGACAAGCATCCCCATACCTATTGGGCGCTGAGCGCTCGCGAAATGAAAGCGGACGAATTAGTCGATTTTATGCGCAGAGGGGTCAGTGATTTTATTAACCAGCCTTTAACACCGGCTGATTTTGAGGGATTCCTGCACCGGATTGAAAACTGGGACGCCCGGCATCTGATCCAGGAAAAACACCAGGTCCATTCCGTGTACAGCTTTTTTTCCTGCAAAGGCGGCGTGGGCCTGAGTTTTATCGCCGCGAACACGGCCGTGGCAATGGCCAAACGGAATTTGGGGCGCGTCCTTCTGGCGGACTTCGTGCTCCAGCACGGCAATACGGCCGAGCTTCTGGATCTGGCTCCTCATTATACCCTTGTGGATCTTATGGAAAACCTCGAACGAACGGATTCGAAACTTCTGGAAAACTCCCTGCAAAAACACCGCTCAGGCGTGTTTGTGCTGCCCGCCTCGAAGCAGCTGGAAAACGCGGAGCCCTTTCCGGCAAAAGACACCGTGGACGTGCTTAAAATTTTCAAGCGGACCTTTAATTATACCCTCGTGGATGCCGGCCACGAATTCAACACCTTGTCCCTGGCCACGCTGGATATATCAAATCAAATTTTCGTGGTGACCACACCCGATTTACCCAGCATTTGCAATGCCAAATCCGCGCTCGAGACCTTTAAAAAACTGGGTTACAAGGAAGATAAAGTGAAACTCCTGTTAAACCGCTGGCATATGAAGGGCGAAATCGAATGCCCGGTAATTGAAAAAAACCTCGACTATCCCATTTTTCATAAAATCACGGATGATCCGCTGCTAAGCCTCAATTCAGTGAACCAGGGAATCCCCCTCCACGAGCTTTCTAAAAACGCGGAAATTGTCAAAAGTCTGGACAAATTCGTTGAGCGGATTTCCACGGAAGCTAAAAAGGAGGAACGCCATGACGCTGCTTGAACGATTAAAACATGCGACCGAAAATACTGAAAAAGAGGCCGTGGGACTCACTGAAAAACATGGGAACCAATATCATGAGCTTAAAGCCAGGATGCACCAGGAACTGATCCAGCGCATTGATCTTTCCGCCCTGTTCAAACTTGAAAAAGAAAAAGCCCGCGAAGAAACCCGCAAGATCCTGGGAACCCTTCTCGCGGAGGAAAAAGTCCCCTTGAACCGCAGTGAAGAAAGAAAACTGCTCCAGGAACTCGAGGACGAAACCTTCGGGTTAGGCCCGCTGGAGCCTTTGCTCGCGGACCCGACCATCAGCGATATTCTTGTGAATCATCCCAAACAAATTTTCGTGGAACGTTTTGGCAAGCTTGAAACCAGCGACGTGGTTTTTCGCGACGAGCCGCATCTGAGGCAAATCATTGAGCGGATTGTCTCCCGCGTGGGACGGCGCATAGACGAGTCCACCCCGATGGTGGATGCGCGCCTTGCGGACGGGTCGCGTGTGAATGCCGTGATTCCCCCTTTGGCGCTTAACGGATCCTGTGTTTCTATCCGCCGCTTCCGGAAAGACCCTTTAAAAATTAACGATATGATTTCTTATGGGACCCTTACGGAAGAAATGGCAAAAATCCTGGAACTCGTTGTCAAAGCCAAACTCAACATTGTGATTTCGGGAGGAACAGGATCCGGAAAAACAACGCTCCTGAATGTCCTTTCGGGGTTCATCCCGAACTCCGAACGCATTATCACGATTGAAGACGCGGCCGAACTCCAGCTTCAGCAGCGGCATGTCGTGCGGATGGAAACACGGCCCACCAACCTTGAAGGAAAAGGAGAAATCAGGCAGCGGGACCTTGTGAGAAATGCGCTGCGCATGCGGCCGGACCGGATTGTGGTGGGCGAAGTCCGCGGCGCCGAGGCGCTGGATATGCTTCAAGCTATGAACACCGGGCATGAAGGGTCTCTGACCACCATTCATGCCAATTCCGCGCGGGACGCGATTTACCGCCTTGAAACGATGATTCTCATGGCGGAAAGCAACCTGGTTGAGTGGGCCATCAACCGTCAAATCGCGTCCGCTATCGATATCATTATCCAGGCAAGCCGCATGAGCGACGGTGTCCGGCGTATCACGGGCATCTCGGAAGTCACCGGGATGGAAGGAAATGTCATTTCCATGCAGGATATCGTGACTTTTGAAAGACGCGGCATTACTTCCGACCATAAAATCGTCGGTAATTTTAAGTTTACGGGGATCCGCCCCCGGTTTCTCGATCGATTAAAGGCTTGCGGGCTTTTAGAAAGCACGCGCCTGCCTTCTTTTGAGGAGGGCTACATGCGGTGATGAGCGTTATCCTGATCTCCATTTTTTTCGCGGTCCTTTTCTTTTGCCTGGCGGTTTGGAATTATGTCCGGGGCCAGAAAGAAAGAGTGATCGCGCACCTTTCCAAGCGTCTGCAAGGAGAACCTTCGGACAACCGTTTCCGCATCCAGCTTCAAAGGCGGGAGAAATTAAGCGACGTGCCCCTATTGGAGAGAGCCCTGAGAAAATTTCAGCGGGTGGCGGGCTTCCAAAGCTGGATCCGCCAATCCGGAATTCGCTTATCGCCGGCCGCGGTGCTTCTGATTTCGCTTGTTTCAGGCGCGCTGATTTTATTTTTAGCGCTCTCGGACAACCGCCTGGGCTTTTTCCTTTCGCTGGCGGCGGCCGCTATCGGGGCCGCAATGCCTTTCGCCTGGGTTGCATTAAAACGCTCCAGGCGGAAGAAACAATTTTCAGCGGCCTTTCCGAATGCAGTGGCAAGAATGGCCAGTTCCCTTCGCGCGGGCTACAGCCTCCAAATGGCGGTGGAAGCGCTTGTTGAGGATTCCGGAACAATCATCTCGGATGAATTCCGGAAAGTGCTGACCGAAATGGAAATCGGGCAGGGCTTTGAAGTCGCGCTGCAAAAGATGCTGGAACGGATCGATACGCCGGACCTCAGGCTCTTCATTGCCTCCGTCACCATTCAGCGGGAAAGCGGAGGAAACCTGGCGGAGCTTCTGGACAATCTGGAAGGGACTATCCGGGAACGGTTTGAATTGCAGAAAGAACTGGAAGCGGCAACGTCACAAGCCAAACTTTCGGGAACTGTTTTAAGTCTCTTACCGGTTTTTGTGGGGTTTTTTGTCTTTTTGATCAACCATGATTATATTCTCTTCCTTTTTCAGGACCCCGCGGGAAAAAAGCTCCTGTGGTTTTCGTTCACGGGGCAATGCCTGGGAATTTTTACCATTTTTAAAATTGTGCACATTGACATGTAAGGCGAGGCTTTCAAATGATTGCGGAAATTTCGATTTTTGTTTTCTGGACTTCTTTTTTTAGCGCCCTTTCAGCGAAAAATTTCTGGATGATGCAAAGGGATCCGATGGAGCAAAGAATTCAGCGTCTCTTTGGCACCGGGGTCCCCGCTGCCCCGTCACTGGCCATGCCGGCTCACCGGACCAAAGCCGGCAAACAATTCAGGGACAAGCTTCTTTTAGCCGGGCTCTACGGAAAAACCGATCTGGACCGCACGATCCGGTTTCAACGCTTTTGCATGGTGAGCCCGTTCCTTGTCATGAGCCTGTTATTTCTGCTCCGTTTTCCTCCGGCTCATATTTTAATTTTGGGAGGCCTTAGCGGCGTCATTTTCATTTTAGTGCCGCGACTTTGGCTCATCCGGCTTATGCGCAGACGGCGCCGGGAAATCGAAAGGCATATTCCCAACACGCTTGATCTTCTCATTCTTTGTCTGGAAGCAGGCCTTTCTTTTGACTCAAGCCTTGTCCGCGTGGCGGTAGAGCAGGAAAGGATCTCGCGCCACATCAGCCGGGAACTTCAGCTGACTAATCAGGAAGTCCTGGCCGGAAAAACCCGGGAAGAAGCCTTGAAAAATTTTTCCTGGCGTGCCGGGACCGAAGACGTCAAAAATATTGTGGGCGCAATCCTGCAGTCCATCAAGCTCGGCACAAGCCTGGTAAAAGCGCTCAGGACACAGGCCGCGGTCATCCGCAAGAAAAGGCGCGAAAGGATCCGGGCCCTCATATTAAAAACACCGGTCAAGTTAATCTTTCCCCTGCTTTTCTTTATTTTCCCGACTCTGCTGGTCGTCATTCTCGGCCCGAGCCTGATCAACATTTTCCGTCACTTAAGCATTCTGAGGTACTAACCATGATGATCTTTAACTTGACGCAACACCAGCTCATTGCACGGCAAGGAAAAATGGCGAGGACTTACTTTGAAAGATTCCGCGGCCTGATCGGGACAAAATCTTTTGGAGCGGACGACGGGCTTTGGATTCCCAAATGCCAGGGAGTTCATACCTTTGGCATGGCGTTCCCGATTGACGTTGTCTTTCTGGATCCTCACAAGAAGGTTGTGGGCATACGCAAGGATCTGCTGCCAAACTGCGTCGGGCCCGTTTTCTTTGCCGCTCATTCCGTGCTTGAATTTGCGGCCGGAACGATTGAAAGGTTCCATATCGGCCTGGGCGATCACTTCAGTCTGGTTGAAAGCGAAGCATCCAAGTAGGACTGAAAACAAAAAAACGTAGTTGTGAGGGCTTCAAGCAGAACGGCCGGCAAGTTGTGCTGACTTCAAGGCGTTATCAATCATATCCCAAACTCTCAGATGCCTTGCCGGAGAGAGGGTTTGGTTTGCGCCAAGAATAACGATCGTATTTTGACCAAGTGCGGTAGCTCCAAGAAGCGCGGCCTCGTTCCACCTGCGTTCTTCCGCACTTCTGAAAATCCTTGATTCATCCAAAAGTTGAAGGATTTCGGAAGAATCTGCTTTTTTCATCTTGCGCCGGTAGGCGACAAATCTCTCAAGCCTCGGATACATCGAATGATTCACAAAGCGGATGGGCACACCGGCCGGCGCGAAGCTTTTGATTTGATTCCAGTTACTTAAGGGCGTCTCGGGATCCCGAAAGACATAAACCGGGATTTTCTTCGATATCTCTTTGATGTGCCCGTAAAATCGTTTCATAAACTCACCGGAATGGCGACGGGCATGGTAATTAAGGATAAGTTCCCCCGTATCCGATGAAATCACAGGGTATGCATTCAAAAGAGCTTGTTCAATATTAAAACCTTTTTCTTCCAATCCCCGTGCTTTCTTCAACAGCCGAAGCCGCTGATTCAGGAAAGTAGTCCGCTCAAAACGGGTTTTTTCATCAAGCGCCTCAAAGAGCCGGGCAGGAACCAAACGCACTTCCGATCTTGGCGAACTCACAGCCTCTTCGGATTCTTTTTTCCCGTTATCAGAAAAACTGCGCGGTGCGCTTAGTATTTTCATGTCAGCTGAGGCTGCCACTTGAAAGGGCAAATCCGCAGCGCGGTCTATCAGCTGACCGTTTTTCAGGTGCAGCATTTCTCCTGAAAAAAGATCGGCTGAAGAAACGGGAGACGCCGTTGTCGCGATGCGCGTGCCGCTCTGGCTGCGCGACATATCATAGCGAAGCGGCCGGAAGCCGGAGACTTTCTTCGCCATCGCATGAAGCAAAACATAACCTGCAATAAGCCGCTCAAACGAGGCAAACCGATTTTCATATAATTCCTGAATCAATTTCGCTTTAGGAACTGTATGGGTCCACAAAACAGAGGCCTCATCCTGGGCATTGGGATTGCCCGAAGGGTTGTGACCAATGGTAATAATTTCCGCGCCGGTTTTGTAATTTTGAACGCCCTTCGCTTGTTTACCCGTCATCAGAACCGCGTTTTCCGCATTTTCATAAGAGGCAAGCCGGCCGTCGGGCCGACCTAGGAGCGCAAGTGTTCCCCGCGTAACGCGGTGACCGAACCGGTGCAGCATGTGGTCTCCCGGATTGGCGCCGTGCACGTCAACCGATGCAATCGCATAGCTTAAAGAAAAAAGCTTGCTGGCATAAGATTCAAGCAGCTGGTGGACATAGGAAACATCTCCGATCACAAGCGTCCTCTTCCCCATTCGCGCGAAGAGCGTACGGCTTTGCGCCCATCTCAAGCCCAGTGTGATAACAAACGGAAGAAAAATATAAAGCAGCGCGTCGAACGCGCGCCCTGTGTAAAGAATAAAAGTTCTAAAATCTTCAAGACTCGCCCACGCAATAAGGAATTGAGCCAAGGTAGAAAATAACGGCATCCCGAAAATAACTGTCACGGCCACATACATGGCTGAAAGGCCCCAAGCCACGGCCGGTTCCAAAACATGCCGACCCCATTTTTCCCCCAAGGTTATTAATTTTTTATTTTCAACCGAATCAATTTTGTCCCCCCGCGTGGTACTCCCTGTGATCGCGGGAATTCCGCGGTCAATCAGGCTGTCCCGCAATCTTTGAAGCTCCCTAATATCTTTCGTTTGAAGCGTCATCCCAAGCGGTAAATCATTGGGGAATGTTTGCCGCACCCTCCGGGCAAGAAAGAGTAAAAGTTCCGTCAATGTCTGATAGGCCGCTGCCGCCGCAACCGTGGACGGCTCTGCGGGCCGGCGCCCGCTTCCATTGGTAAAAATCCGCTGGCTGAATTCGGCATCCTTATAATAGTGCTGCTCAACCGCGCCGCCCATCAGGCTGTCAAGTTCCCCGGTCACGACAAAAACCTTCCTCTGCGACCGGTCCTGCAAATTGTGCAACGCATTTAAGGCAATGGCAGCATTCAGCGTGGGAAAGGTCTGCCCGGATTGGCTTATAACCAGGACAAGTGTATCTTTCCCGACATAGGGAGTTTTTTTGCGGTGAATGTCTTTTAAAATTTTGTTAGCCGACAAACTTCCGATCCGCAGTTTTGGGAATATTTGCTTCAGGTCCTCTGCAAATTGCTCTCCGATCCACTGGCTCACTTCCACCCCCGTCACCAGGATATCCAGTTCGCCGGAACTCCCTTCTTCAGCGTTTCTTTCGGCTTTTCTGGCCTTCTCAATCACAAATTTGGAAAAGGCCTGGGCAGTCGAATAGTTGAATGAGTCTGGATTCTGCCAGTCTTCCCGGATCCCGGATAGCACCTTTGGGATATCCCGGATATCGCCCGCCACAATGTCCTCGGAAACATTTTCAGATAAAGCACTGATAAAGGGATTATCGCGCACTTCAATCATCCGCCCGGACCGTGATATTTCATCCTCGCTAAGTTCCCTCCCTTTTTCTTGCGAATAAATCCTGACTTTACCCACACTCACTTCCGCGATTTCCCCGCCCACCTGGTTAAGGTCAAAACGATACGGAATCACACCGGCTTTGCCGAAAGGCACCTTCAGTGCTGCAGCTTCTGAGGCATAGGCCGCCATTTTCGCTTGCGGATGAAAACCAACGGATATCGGCTGTCCGTACGCGCTTAGCACAACCTGATCCGGATTAAAGGTTGAGACAGTGGCAAGGCCAAACGAGCCTTTTGCCCGTGACATAAACATCCGCGTGGCATGATAGAGATCATTTTCAAAAAAAAGATGCGCGGCCGTGACAATAAATTGCTTTTTCTTTTCTTTGGACCAATCTTTCATCGTGGGCTCATCGCTAAAGACATTAAAAAGCGCTTGGTGAAAAATTTGCCTTCCCGTTTCAGAAATATCAGAAAAATTTATTACCTCTCCAAGAAGCAGCATATTTTGATATTTTTTAAAGACCTTTTCAAACATTCCTGCCCAGCGGCGGATGAGCACAAGATCCGGAGCCGTGCTCGGAGCTTCCTTGGAAGGCACCTCTCCGCCAAAGGCATCCCGGAGAGAACTTGCGACCTCAAGTTGAAACGCTAGTCTTGCTGAGGCATCCCACATTCCCTGCGTAAGCAACAGATCCATCATCCCGGCAATCTTCGGAGAATCCCCTGCCGTGCTGTTGGGAGTATGAAGAACACGTTCGAGCCACAGTCCGATATGCTCAAATGGCTGATTTTGTCCAAAAATATTCCAGTAGTCAAAGTCCCCGTTATGGGAGATTAGATTGGCGAGGCGCTTTTCGACAAGCTGCCACTTGCCATCCTGGATCATCCAACGCTGGACAGCCCGTTCCGGCATCCATTGATGAGGGTGAGTCTCTTGAATCGCCGGGGCGCTGGACGTTCCGTAACGGTAGTGCTCCATGACAAGGTAAGTCTTGCGAGCAGGCCGAATTTTTCGAAACAAGACGCTTCGGATCATTTTAAGATTAAAGGCACGCCGCAGCACGGCCGCAAGGTCTTTGCGTTTTGAATTAATCACCCGCTCGCGCAACACCCCGACTTCTTCTCCCTTTTGAACCAGCATGGCCCGCCCCGCAGCCTGTTCTCCCCGCACTTTGGTGATGCGTCCCATGGCCTCGAGAAAATCCTGAATGCTTGAAGGCAAAATCTCCCGGTCTGAACCCTGCCGTTCCACAAGAACGCCTTCATTACCGCAGCGAAGCTCGGAACGACTCCGCGATTTTGGTTTTAAACTTCTCGGTTTCCGCTTAAGCTCCTGCAAAAGATGCGTTTCCGCAATGGAATAAGCATCCGTGTCGGTAATCAGGTGGATTTGAGTGAAAACATTGTCTTTCGTTTTGAATCCAATAAACTCGGGATTTTGAAAGGACTTTCCTTCGGGAGCTGCGCTTAGAGATGGAGACCACTTGGCGCTGATGGCCGCACTGCTGTCCTTAAATCCGTCCTTGCTTAAATAAGCCCCCCTGTCGTCTTTACCCTTTTGATACAAAGCGCCGGGATCGTGAACCGGCCGGTAGATAAGATCCGCAAGCCATTTTTCACTTCCTGTCAGATCGTGGGCAAGAAAATTTGAAATCGCTTCCGTCCGGGGACCGTTCAAGCGAACATCCTGAATGGCTGTGGCAATCATTTCCAGAATAAAAAAATCAAAATCAGGGAAGCGTTGGAGAAGATGCCGAAGAGAAGGTTCTCCGGGCATTTTTTGCGAAGCAAACTGCAAATCACGCATCGAAGGCAGTACCCGCGGCGGCTGAAGCTGATAGCGCGGGTCACTCACCAAACGGGGCTGGGCACTTTTGCTGAACGGCTCACGCTTTAAATGATTCAGGATCGATGAAGTGTTGGACATCGCGCGGTCATAGCGCTCCCCTTCCGCGCGCGCATCCGGCATTGAAGCCATTTGAGGCATAAGCACCAGGTAAGAAACCCCTTCGGTTTCAAAGATCCGGCTTAACCCCGGGGTATGAAAACCTCCGGTCAGGAAAACGGATATATTTTCTCCGCGCTTTTTCATATCTTTAAGAACAAAACGGGCCATCAATTCATCGCGCTTCAGGGCAAGCGCATAAAACTTCTCAAATTCATTGATTGATTCATCCAGAAGCTCCAGCGAAAGCTCCTCCGGGTTGAGGCTAAAGCGATAGCGGCGAAAGAGTGGGCCCAGAAAACGCGAGATTTTTTCGGAACTAAAAAATTGACGGTTCAAATAATAGAATTCAGCGTCCTCCCGCGTCAGAGAAAAGTTAATTAATTTTTCATAGGTTTCCAGAATTTCAAAAAAATGGGCTAGGTCTTTTTGAGGTGCATCCCGCAAAAGTTCTTCTTTTAAAACCTCTTCCATTTTTTCAATTTCCCGAAAAAGATCGGCATCAGGCTTTTGCCCGCGCAAAATCGACCTGACCTTGGGAAATCTTTTGACCGCCGTGTGTTTTCTTGTAAAACCATAAAGAAATCGAAGATAAGGCAGGAAATGATTTCCGTCCTGATAAAAACCACCTCTCATTCGTTTCCACTTCTGAAATTCCTCAGTAAAAACGTAAAAGGACAGTTTCTCAAGTGTTGCGCGGAGCTTTGAAAGAACCGGCTGCAATGTCTCCTTTGTTTTAATGGCTTTAAGGTAGGCCCGGCGGTTTTCCTCATACCATCCTTTATCTTCGGCGCCGATGAGATGACACTCCGGGCATTGGGTCAAGGCATAATATTCCGCACCGCTTAATCTGCCCTCACGCAGGAAAAAATCAGCGGTAAGTTCTTTCGCCCTCTTTTCAGGATAAAGTGACAAAGGTCTGTGGGAAAGTTCTCCGGCTGCTCCTTCCAGGTAAATGGGATAAACACCATGGTTCTGGGAAAGAAACTCAAGGATAGACGCGATACTGCGCTGGGCTTCCTCGTTCACATGCGCGTCCTGGATGTGAATGATGATTTGGTTTTTTCTTCCCCGGAATCTTTTTTTGACCGCTCCAACCGACTTGGGCAACTGGCTGCTAAGCAGCGAGTGGATGTTCGCCTGTAATTTGGAAGGTTTAAAGGGTAAGGGGGGGGATGCGCCTTGTATCGCGGGATAACCGTAGGCAAGCTGATCGGTCGTAAAGCATATCAAGATTAGCAGGGCAAGCATCCACCGCGTAAATTTTGATCTTTGTTTATGTTTCACAAGCTCTTACCTATTTTGCTAAAGGTTTTTTAAATTCTTTAATTCGCTCCCAAAAAAAATTTGGCCTGCTACCCAACATTAAATACAAAAATGTAATTGTTTAATCTAACAATGCATTTATGGTCAATACATTATTGTATCTAAACGCCCTGTCTGCATGATTATTGCAAAGCTCGTGCCAAGCTCGCGTTACTATTTAACGTTTTGAAGCGAGGGGCGCCGGAAATAGAGTTCATGGACGCTTCAGAATACTAAATAATTATAAGCTTGTTTATCTAAAAGGGATCCAGACGGGTCGAAAACTGATGAGGGTCAAGGTACGTTCTGTATTTCGCGGCCGCAGTCGGAGCATTTAACAGAAAGCTGCAGGATCACGGCTTTACAGTGCGGGCATCTGCGGTAGCCTTCTTCAAGGGGTTGATTTTTTTTACTCCACCATTCCGCGGCGCCGGAAATAAGAAAAAAAACAAGGCTTGTGCCGAAAAGAATGGGCACAGCGACGTGGCGCGACCATTGAAAAGGAAGACCGACCGCAAGATCAATCAGCCAAACAGCATACCCCAGCCAGACCATCAAATAAAGGAAAGGGAGAAGGCTCGAAAAAGGTCCGATAAAGACAAAGCCCGATAGTCCTGCAAAAACAAATAAAACCGCGCCTCCGATAAGCAGCACCACGAAAATCACGCTCATGGCAAAATCCTGGGTGCCCGGGTGGCTGACGTATTTTATAAATTCCTCAAAAGGGACAACGACCTGGATCTGCTTTTCACGCCCCTCGAAAGTCACGCCCCTTGATTGGAGCAGCTCATAAACAATCCTCCGCAGCCGGTGAAATTCCGGCCAATCCAAAAAACGTGCGTAGAAGTCGTTATACGTGCGGCTTTTGACGAGAAACTGTTCAAACAAGGCATTGGCCTTTTGCGTATCTTTCTCCACATCAAAAACCACAGCCTCAAGCAAAACCGCAAAATAATTGTCCTGATAGTCTTTTTTTGCTTTCTCAAGCCATTGGAGGATGGTGGAGGAATCGCGCGTTGTGGTCATAGCATGAAGCGCGCGGAGTGTCGCGGCTAGGGAGTCATTCATGCCGGCAATCTTGAAAGGCCTTTGCTCAGCTACCCTTTCAAGGCGCTTACCTGCCTGCTGGAGAATGCTGAATAAAGCTTCGTCAAAATCAGCTTCGCGCGAGCCGATATCAATCAAGCCCGTCGCAAGGATTAAAAAACTCCACAGCAAATAGGTCATTTTATTTCTGTTTCTGATTTTGCTGGCGCCATAAAACCATAGGATGATTCGCCAATCTGCTGGATAAAGCCTTATCGTCAAACAAAAGCCCAAAGTCAACTGTTCCATTGCAAAATAACTCGAAGAATTTCTTTTCACTCGCGTGAAGATCCAGCAGCTCTTTGAGAAACGGCAGCGCTGTCTTGAGCATCACACTTCTTTTGACTCTGTTCTCTTTATTAAGGAGCATCCACAGATGGTTTTTGATGTCCTTATCCGTAATCGCCTCAACAATATCCGTATCCTGTTTGAACTTTCTCATATTCCTGCGAGACAAGCTTGAATAAAACAAAAAGAACGAGCGGAATTTTCCAAAATCAAAAGGATGATCATTCTGTGTTCTGAAATAATACAAATCAAATAAATCCCGCGGCGTTCCCCTGTCAAGGAGAGCTGTACACTTGGCTGCATAGATTTCTTCCATTGAAAGGATTTTCGCTTTAAAGGACATCTCGAAGGGTGAATAAGGCGCCTTCAGGATCGGCTCTGCCAGGTGTTCCCTTAAAAGGTAATTGACCTCCACCTTGATGACATCATGCCCGCCAAATTGGGTGCCATACCTAAGATAATACTGGCTGTGGCCTATCATCTTGTTATCCGAAACTTCATACTGCAAAAATCGGAAAATTCTTTTCAGCGCTGCTTCAACGGAGTTCATCCGCCCTTCCAATTCGTCTTTTGGGACCGGAATCAAATAGTCAAAATCCAGATCAATCGAAAGCCTTGGATATTTGAAAAAGAAATGATTGATCGCCGTACCGCCTTTTAAGGCAATCTCCCCCGAAAAATCCTGACTTCTGGATATTTCCTCTAAAAGTGATAAAAGCCTGTGGATTTTCTCAAGATAATGGGCTAGAAAACCCGTTTTCCCGGCCAATATTTGAAATTCTCTCTTGCTTAACATTTAGGCTGCCTGTGATAATGAACTGAAATTATCAGGCACGATAAGCCGCCAGCGTGAGACAAATTTTCCGTTGCCCTTTTGAGTACAAAAATAACGCGCTTCCTTACCCGCAATTTTCCTCTCAATCTCATTTAAAAATTTTTCGGGTACATGCCACCGGTCTTTAAAATTTTCGAACAAAAACCCCACCTTTGAATAAAGGATGAGCTTATCCGCTTTTTTCAGATAAGTTTCGACTTTCTTAAAATCAACGGACGGAAATAAATCCAGGCTTTTGATTAATTCCTCAAGACCTCCGGCATAGTCCGTGACATCGATGCAATCAAGCACCGTGCGTTCCCTGTCGGTAAGCTTGATCGTATGCCCTTCCCGTTCAAGCGTGGTAACTCCCCACGTTACTTTCTTTTGAACCGGGACATACTCAACACCCATTAGCTCAAAGCGCCGCGTTTGAGTTTTGGAGTAAAAGTAAACACGCTGCGAGTGAGCGTAGGCCGCTCCATGAAGTTCCAATGCGGAATGAAATGCAAGCACACTGTCTTTGGCCAGCTTGGAAACCACTAAAAAAGGATCCTGAATGATGTTTGATACTTCACCGGCAGGAAATGCAACGTAATAAAGACCCCGTTTTATGGGTTTTATGTAACCCTTTTTCAGGCCTGCATAGAGGTAATTGTAAAGGGTCTTTTTTTGATTCTCGTGCTTGAAGGCTTGATACAAGTCCTCAAAACTAAAAGGCCCTTTATTGAGAAATTGCTTTGTGATTTTATTCATATTAATGTTATTTACCTCTATATTATAGAGTATAATAACATTAACTTATAAAAAATTCAAATTTTTATTTTAGTATTAATTCTATATTACCCTAATTTATAGGGTAAATTAGCATTATTTTATAATTTAATTCCCTCGTGTTTATTTTAGGGCTGATTTGACCATACCTTATGGACAAAGAGGAGCAAATTTCTCAGGCTGCGGCTGGTTTTGTACTTGCCTTGATCGATGAGGGTTCGTCGTTTATCTCGGGCTTTTTCGCGCCCAATGATATGGCCTATTGAAATAGCACCCACAATCACCACCGGAGAACTCGAAATATAAGAAGCGATGTAAGTGGCATAAGCCGGATACAGAATTTTATACGTACGAAACCACCGGTACGCCGAGTGGTTTTTACTTAATAGCTGCGCCAGCCGGATGCGGAGTCATCCTCCATAAGCGGTGCAGGCAATTCATACTTAGGCTGTTTTGCACAAGCGGCCAGTGCTAACCCGGTCAAAACCAGGATAAGGAGTTTAACTTTTCTTGTAAGCATAATCTGTCACTACTCCATTCTTATCCAACCAGACAAGCAGAGTTTTCGTCACCGTGCTTCCCCCTACACTAAAAAAAAGATTCCATTTCGGACCGCCGGTTTTGGTGTATTCATAGTAAAGTTCTTTGCCCTGATCCGTATCCCGCACCTTGGTTGGCGGGCCGAACATTTTTAGAATCTCGTGCTCCGTCGTTTGCCCCTTGCCAATGCTATTGGCATCCCCGGAATCAATATCATGACCGCGGGTGACTTTATTGGTCGTAATCATCCCGCAGGCAGCTAATAAAGTTACGGTACAAACCAGCACAGACAATTTAAACAGCGATTTTAATTTCATAGATCCTCCCTTGTTTTGTTTTGAGATTAAAATATTGAAGTAAACTAAAGATAAAAATTAAAAATGGCAAGACAAATAATGCCGTCTGGCTATCTCCGCGAAAAGGATTTAAAAGAAGGCGTGCGGCAGACGCCAGGCATAAATAGAGCAATAAAATTTGCCCATTAAAAGTCTTCCTCGTTCTTTTGTAAAGGAGCCCTGTAAAAATGACCATTTCCGCGAGAAAAAAATAAAGCTGTGCGGGATGCAATGATTCCCCAAGGGGACGCGCCACCGCCAAGGGATGATTGAACGTGACTCCCCACGGCATTAAAGTGGGCTTACCAAAGCAACAACCCGCGAAAAAGCAGCCCAGGCGGCCGATCGCAAATCCCAGCGCAAGCCCCAAGGCCACTGAATCTGCAAGCTTAGCGAAATCAAGATGCTTTTTCCGGCAGAACATAAATCCGCCCGCGAGCCCGCCTAAAATCCCCGCATGAAGCACCAAGCCCCCTTCCCAGATTCTAAATAGGCCAAGAGGATCCTTCAAATATTGCTGCCAATGAATGAGGATATAAAACATTCTCGCTGCCAAAAAGGCGGAACCGAGCGTCGCGAAAGCAAGGTCCGGAAGAAAATCGGGTACAATGCCCTGACGCCGCAAGTCCTTCGCGGTCATCAGATATGCCGCAAAAATCCCGAGGGCCGCAAAAACCCCAAACAGGTGAAACGGAATCCCTAAAATATAAACAGGTTCAGGAAACATTTAAGGCCGCAATACTCTCCCAGTTGAGATGTAATAATTCAAAAGATATAAAGATATGATGTTCTCGGTCTGACGATATTTCATTTTGGAGCATTATATCTTTGATGTTTTTACAACTCAAGCGCATTCTTAAATAATTTAATAAGTCGCTCTTACCCTTTGATTTTGCGCATGTTAGGACACGCAGCCGCTTAAGGCCAAAAGCATTTATGGTATAATACGCCCCTTCAAAAGGCGGTTTATCCAAACAAATGATCTCAGCAAGCGGCGTTACTTTACAATACGGGAAGCGCGTTCTTTTCGAAAATGTGAACATTATGTTCACGCCCGGAAATTGCTATGGCCTGATTGGCGCCAATGGCTCCGGCAAGTCCACCTTCCTTAAGATTTTGGCCGGGGAGATTGAATCCAATGCCGGCGAAGTTTCCATCGTGCAGGGCGGACGCATCTCCATTTTAAAGCAGGATCACTTTGCCTATGACGAATTCCCTGTGCTGACGACCGTCCTGATGGGTCACAAAAAACTTTATTCCATTATCCACGAAAAAGAAGCTATTTATGCCAAAGCCGATTTTAACGAACAGGACGGCCTGCGCGCCTCCGAGCTTGAAACGGAATTTGTCGAAATGAACGGCTGGAACGCCGAATCCGAGGCCGCAAAGCTTTTAAGCGACCTTGGGATTCAGGAAAATTTGCACGACCTCAGGATGAAGCAGCTTGAGGCAAGTCAAAAGGTGCGTGTGCTTCTCGCTCAGGCACTTTTCGGAAATCCCGATATCCTGCTCCTTGACGAACCCACCAACCACCTCGATATTGAAACCTGTCTCTGGCTTGAAGATTTTCTCTATGATTTTAAAAATACGGCCATTGTTGTTTCGCATGACCGGCACTTCCTGGACAAGGTCTGCACGCATATTGCGGATATTGATTTCGGGAAAATCCAGCTTTATCCCGGTAATTACATGTTCTGGCAGGAATCAAGCCAGCTTGCCTTGCGCCAAAAATCCGAAGCCAATAAAAAGACGGCCGAAAAGCGGAAAGAACTACAGGCCTTTATTGCCCGCTTCAGCGCCAATGCGTCCAAATCGCGCCAGGCCACATCCCGGAAAAAGCTTCTGGAAAAATTAACCCTCGACGACATTAAACCTTCCTCCCGCCGCTATCCTTCGATTGTTTTCAAGGCCGCTCGTGAGGCCGGCAACGATTTGCTGAGTATCGAGCATTTAAGTAAAGCCGTCGAAGGCGCCGTCATGTTTAAGGATTTAACGCTGCGTGTGGACAAGGGCGAAAAAATTGCTTTGATAGGGCGCAGCGACCTCGCAACCACTACGCTTTTCCAGGTGCTTGCGGAAGAACTTGCTCCTGACAGCGGAAAATTTAAATGGGGCGTTTCAACTTCACGAGCGTATTTTCCCAAAGAAAATAAAAAGTACTTTGACGTGGATTTAAACCTTGTCGATTGGCTGCGCCAGTACTCCAAAGAAACGGACGAAAATTTTGTGCGCGGGTTCCTTGGCCGCATGCTCTTTTCAGGCGAGGAATCCCTTAAAAAAGCGGGCGTCCTTTCAGGCGGTGAAAAAGTGCGTTGCATGCTTGCGCGGATGATGCTTGTCGGCGCCAATGTCCTTATTCTGGATGAGCCGACCAATCATCTGGACCTGGAATCCATTACTGCTTTAAACAAAGGGCTTGAGAATTTCGAAGGGACGGTTTTATTTTCCTCGCATGATCATCAATTCGTGCAGACGGTTGCAAACCGCATTATTGAAATCACTCCGGCCGGTGTCATTGACCGGGCCAACACCACCCTGGACGAATACCTCGCCGACGAAAATATCAAGCAACAGCGCGAGCGCCTCTACCGCGCCTGATCTTTTTTAAGCAAGCTCAAACTAGAGGATGTCCAAATCGGTGAGGGTTAAATTAAGTAAACCGCCGCTGCCGCCGTACAGCACCAGGATAATCTCGTCAATATCCAGGAGCCCCATGCTCGACGGCAGGTCAATGAGGATTTCTTCTTCGGCTCCGTTGGTATTCTCAAAGTTAAGATCATCAATCTGAAGCCGGATCTGATTTCCGCTTTCTGAATCTTTGAATTCTAAAGCGGCATTTTGGACGACCGCCGTGGATCGATAACGAATCCGGAGCTGGCGTCCCGAGAGATTGGCCCCGCTTTGGTCAAATGACGAACTTTGAATAAAGGCCGAGTATATCGTACCTAGAAAATTGGCGCTTGAGATCGTGTATTCGTCACCGGATCGAAAACCCGTCCCGCCTCCCCAGGTAAAACTGTTTGTAGCCGTTGAAATAAGATCTTCCGCTGTTCCGTTCGCATAAACCGATTGAAATCGTGGATAAAGACCCTTGTTTTGCAAATACCGCGTCATATGCTGCGGCCCTTTTCCCGCCATGCCCAGGACAAAGGTCGAAACATTTGTCACAATTTGTTCCTGAATGACCTGGCCGTTTGCATCCAATCCTTCCCAAAATCCATGGGAACTAAGAAGATCCGGATGGGCCGTGACAATACTCCGCAAGAACGCATCAATAGCCTGCGGATTGACCATGTAAGCAGCTCCAAGCGTGTAAAGCGAGGCAACGGATTGGTTTTGAAAAGCGGGGCTCACCGAAATTTCGTCAATACCGACATTTCCCCCGTATTGGCCAATGCCCGTGTAGCAAGCCGAGAGAAAACCATGCAAATTATTCCGGTTCGAAAAATCCAGGGCAATGCTCACGAAGTTCTGAAGCATTTGGTTCATCGCGGGATTATCGATTTCCGGCATGGTGAGTGTCGGCCACAGCATCTGAAACGCGCCGCCGTCGTAAGGCGCCTAGGAAAGCGTTGTCCCAGCGCTTGAACCCGAAGATAAATAAGGCCGCGGGGTTCCGGGAAGCGTTGTGACACTCGAACTGGTGAGACCTGACGTATAAGTGAGCGTCCCGCCCCGGCGAAAAGTTTCTTTTTCTTCTTCGGTCGCGCTGTTATACCGGTCCTGTTCCGCAATAAAGAGGTTAAGATCTTTTCTTGCCTCAACTTGATTGTCATTCCCGCGCAATCGGGAATCCATTTCTGGATCCCCGATTAAGGCGTTCGGGGATGACAATGCGTCCTGAAGCTTTGTTAGATACCAATCATACGCATAAGGATTCCCGTCATTTAAAATGCCTTCCTGGTTATAAGCATAAACGCCGTTCTGCGTAAGTACGTACTCTTGACTTGGTGCAGCGACCGCTTCATTCAAATCCTGTCCGGAGGGCCCTTCTTTGGAATATTGTGAAGGATGCGTGTGGGAAATAAATGTCGCTTTCGATATAAGTTCTCTGGCCGCAGGCAATACTCCGATTTCATCTTCACTCCCCGAGGTAAATAAAACAATCTCGCCGTGTAAAACAAGAATCCCGGTTTCAAAGGGCTGTTCCGCCAGCTTCTTTAAATTCTCCGCTGTAAGGCCTTTGACAATCACCGCACTGGCATACTCCGGCCTTAAATGCTCAAGCGCTTCGTCAAATTCATACCGCTCGTATTCGTAATCCTGCAGATTTTCATTCTCAATTTCGTCTAAAGGAGAGTCCTCTTGCAAAAAATCAACCGTATCGGGAATAACGCTTTTGGGCAGGGATAAAGTTTCCGGCTGACTTGTTTCTTCAATGGGTTTTGTGAGCTGCAAATCCGAAGGCATTGAAACAGGAATTTCCTGTGTCCAACCGACTTGCACGGTCAAGAAAGTGATTAAAACAAAAGACGCGGTAAAGTGATACCGCTTGTTATTGCGGATTTTTAACACAGCGTGAGGATGGATTAGGCGAAAGCTCTGCCGCCGCATATTGAGGTTTTTCGAGTTCCTTGTGTGAAAGGTGAATTGGCCGATTTCAGATTGAATTTAAAGTCGAGCGTGGGTACAAATTGCCACTTCAACTAAACATTGTCAAGGTCGAATTTTATAAAAAAAATGAAATATTTTTGTGTGCTAGTAATGTTATCTTTTGCATGAAATTTTCATCTGATGCAAATCTCACAAAAACTTTTATCAACCTTTTAAAGCGACTGCTTTCTTAAGCGCTGCGATTTCTGGAGAAGTAAGGTAGCGGCCAGATCCGGGGGGAAGCTGGCCCAATAAAATCGGGCCAAAGGCAACGCGCATAAGCTCATAAACCTCATATCCCAGCATCTCGAAAATACGCCGGACTTCTCTTTTTTTACCCTCGGCAATTAAAACCTGAAGCGTCCGGCGCGTCAAAGGGCGAAATTTTTGGATCTTGGCCTTGCCTTCTTCAAGTACCACGCCGCGAAGCAGGTGTTTTCCGTCCCGGAGATCAAACGCGCGATTCAGTTTGACCTGATACCATTTTCCAATTTTGTATCTGGGGTGCATAAGCCGGTTGGCCAAATCTCCGTCATTGGTGAAAAGCAGCAGCCCGGTCGAATCCCGGTCAAGCCGGCCGACAGAAAAGACGCGGGTGTGGGTTTGTTTGGGCTGACGCGATCCGGCCACAAGCACACGCGGGAGAAGATCAAAGACAATTTTCCTGGCGTGAGGGTCGGACGCGGTCGTGGTGTAGCCCGCGGGTTTATTCAGAATAAAGTAAACGAACTTCCCGAAATGAGCCGTTCTGCCGCGAAAGCAAATCAGGTCTTTTTCAGGATCCACTTGGCGGCCCAAATCCTGGATGACTTCCCCATTAACTGTCACGGCTCCGTTTTTAATGTGTTCTTCGCATTTCCTGCGGGAATCAATGCCCGCTAAAGCAAGTGCTCGCGCTATTCTCATTTGGTCAGCTCCAGATAATAGATATTTTTTCCTCGTGCTTCGAATTTCATTTCGTAGTTCGTTTTTTCCAAGGGCTCCCCGAGCCTTTGGTTCAAGCTCTCGCGGATCCCGCGCCACGCACTCCCGCTTGAGTTTACCGCTTTTTTAATGCCCAAAAAATAATCTTCATCGTCCGTGGCCATTTGGATTTGCCCCCCCGGCGCAAGACGGTCATGCAGGAGGGCTAAAAACTCACTTGTCACAAGCCTTCTTTTTTTATGACGGCGCTTCGCCCAGGGATCCGGAAAATAAACATAAAACACGCTGACCCTGGCTGAGGGAACGTGGTTTTTTAAAACTTCACGGGCATCCGCTTTGATGAACTTAAGATGATCAACCCCTTCTTTTTCAACCCGGCCTGCCCTTTTTTTCATCCATTTGGCCACCCGGTCAATCCCCAGAAAATTAATTTCAGGGTATCTTTGCGCCTGCCCAAACAAAAATCTCCCCTTGCCGCACCCGATTTCAATTTCAAGCGGACGGTCTGACTGAATAATCTCAAGAAAGGATAAGTCGGAAATACTGCCCCTCACCCTGCCCTCTCCCCTTAGGGGAGAGGGTTGGGGTGAGGGGGGAGGTAAAAAAGAAGTTACCGAATTTACCGGCATAGTTTCACCAGCGTTTCGAGGTGAACGGTTTTAGGGAAAAAATCAAAGGGAATCACTTTTTCAATCGTCCAGCCATGCTTGACAAATTCTTTCAAATCACGCGCTAGGGACTCGGGCTGGCAGGATAAATAAAGAAGGGTTCCCGGAAAACCCAGAAGCGCCTCAAGCGCCAAGGGCAAGAGGCCTTTCCGTGGAGGGTCTACGATGCCCGTGCTTTTTTGACTTTGAAGCGGCGCAAGCAATAAAGGCAGTTCATTTTCAACCTTGCCTGTCAGAATTTCAACCTTTGCTTCGAGCTTGTGAAAGCCGGTGTTAAAGCGGGCTAGCCGGGTGGAGTCTTTGCACTCTTCGATCATAAAAACCCTGTTTACCTTTTCAGCAAAATAAATCCCGAAAAGACCTGCCCCCGCGTAAAGATCAAAAAAATAAGTGTTTTGATCAAAGCCCGCCACGCGCGCTATCTTTTCCATTAAATCCGGCAAGATGGACAAATTCGCCTGAAAAAAGGTATCCAGAGAATAGAATATTTTTTTGCCGTGGATTTCGGTCCAAAAATAATCCTTTTCATCCATTTGAAGCGAGCGCCGCCCGATTCCGCCCCAAAAAATGCGGCCGTCATCCCCGGTCCGGATCACGAGATTGGCCACCTGGTAATTTTCCGGAAGCCGTACTTCGGCCTGCCGTTTTAATTCAGGGAGAAAATCCGAGATCTCTTCGCGAGCAATGGCGCAGGATTCCGCCGACACAATTCTTTTGGAGTTTTGCGGCATAAAGCCCATAAAGAACTCCCCCTTTTTTGTCTTCCGGAATCCCAGGTCCAGGCGGCTGCGGTAGTGATAGGGCGCGGGTGACGGAACGATTGCCTCAAAGACTTCTTCCTCCACGTTAAGTTCCCGGTGGAAAAGGGTTCGCAGCCCCTCTTCTTTAATTCGCAATTCTTCTTCATAGGGAAGGTCCTGGTAGGCACACCCTCCGCATGTCCCAAAAATAGGACAAAGCGGCTCCACTTTTTCCACGCAAACGGAATTTCTACTTAATTGAGTATTCATAAGTTCCTAAACCTCAAGCTCCTGCAATCGCGTGGCTAAGAGACGGGGCCTGCCGCCAACGGGGGCCTCCCGTTGTCGTCACCCGTCTCTTCAAGACGCTGCTGATAGAGCCCAAGGAAAGGGTTGAGGTTGCCGGTAGCGAATCGCGGAGGATTTGAGAAAGACTTGGCTGCTGTGTCCGGAGGGGAAGCGGCGGCCCCCGAAGGGGGAACGACGAGGGCCCCCTGGCACAGCAGCCTTAGTACTTTCCAAATCCGGAGCTTTGAGCGGACGGCAAGTCCAATCCTTTTCTGCTTTCATTATGCTTCTATGTTATACAACCTGGGCACTGCCCGTAACTTGCAGCCTGTAGTCCAAAGATGTTACACTACCTCGCCATGCAAGACAAAATTTTTCTTCAGGGGCTTGAAACCAAATGCCTGATCGGAATCTTTGACTGGGAAAGAAAAATCCGGCAAAAGATCGTGATTGATCTCGAATTTCCCGCCAATATCCGCAAAGCCGCAAAAAAAGACCGGATCCAGGACACGGTCGATTATAAAAAAATCGCCAAGACAACCCTTGCTTTTGTTTCCAAAAGCCGCTTTTACCTCATTGAGACTTTAGCCGAAAAACTCGCCCAAAAACTGCTGAAAGATTTTTCCCTTACCCACATCAAAGTCCGCATTTCAAAACCCGGGGCCATTCGCTATTCCAGGAATGTCGGGATTGAAATCTCGCGCAAAAAAAAATGAGGTCCGTTTTCCTGAGCATCGGTTCAAACGTTCATCCCGAGAAAAATGTGCCGGCCTGTCTTCAACTGCTTAAAGAAAACTTTTGTTTAAAACAGGTGTCCTCAATTTACGAAACTGAGCCCGTAGGCCCGGCCGGCGATAAACATTTTTGGAACCTTGCGGTTGAAATTGAAACGCCCCTGAGCCCGAAGGATTTTCTTTCAGCGCTTCGCACCATTGAAGAGAAATTGGGCCGCGAGCGAAGCCCTGAGAACAAATTCATGCCGCGGACGATTGACCTGGATATCCTGCCTCTCCCTGATTATGAAAAACACGCCTTTATTATGGTCCCATTAGCTGAAATTGCGCCGGGCGAGCGGGATGAAAAGTCGGGAAAGACTTTTCGCGAAATCGCAACGCCTTTGGCAGAAAAAATGGAGGGGATCAAAAAAGTTAAACCAAGTGCTCTTTCTTAAGCAGGAACTTTACCATCAACTTCCAGCAAAGATACGACAATAGAAAAATTCCCAAAATCCCGGCCAAAACATAATAGGCATAATCGAGAATCCACTGCTTCATTGACTCGCCGTAAAAGAAAAGAAGCCCGCACACCAGAAAAAACCTTGCGCCGCGGGAAAGAAAAGCCACCACCACGACTTTCTTGAAATTCAAATGAATGGCCCCGGCGACGGGCGCAAACACCTTATCCGGAAAAGGCGTAAAACAGGCAATGGCAATCGCCCAAACATCGTAGCGGTGGATTTCGCGCTCGGTCAGAGCCAGCAATTCGGGATTGATGACGCGTTTCAACAAAGGCCGGCCGCCCCATTTACCGACCGCGTACCCCGTCATGATCCCGAAGGTCGAAGCCGTGGTGCTCATCAGTGCAAACACCAGGCTCCAGCGCGGATTGGCTAACGCGACAGGAATCAAAATCAACTCATGCCCCACCGGGAGAATAAAGGCCTCTAAGTAAGCGTGCACCACAAGCGCAACCGGTCCCCAGGGCGTGGCGGCCAGATCAAATAAATACTGCGTCATTTCCTTCAACATAGGCGGGCATTATAAGAAACAAGCCACCCTATTCCAACGCAAATAAAATTAACGGTGTCAGACCCCGGGGTCTGACACTGGTTGTTTGATGAATTTTTGATTGCTCTTTTCTGGAAATTGAGTAACATACAGCACTTATGAAAAACATCCTCGTGACGGGCGGAAGCGGCTTTATCGGCTCCAACCTTGCCTTCGAACTTGAATCGCGCTATCCCAATGCTGCGATTACAGTTATTGATGATTTCAGGAGCTCGAGTTTCAAGAACCTGGTGGGTTTCCGCGGCGACGTGCTTGGCTTCAATCTCGCCGAAAAAGACAGCCTGAATATCCTTTATAGTAAGCCCTTTGACGTTATCTTCCACCTTGCCTCCATTACCGACACTACGGTCCTTGACGAAAGAAAAATGATGTTTGACAACGTGGAGGGGTTTCGCAATATCCTTGAACTGGCTGTGGATAAAAAGGCCGACCTTGTGTATGCCTCTTCAGCCGCGGTTTACGGCAGCCAGAATACTCCGATGAAAGAGTCTGATGCGGGCCACCCTAACAATATTTACGGTTTCTCCAAATGGATCATGGAAAACCTGGCTAAAACGTATGAAGGCAAGCTTAAAGTCGTAGGTCTTCGCTATTTCAATGTTTTTGGCCCGCGGGAATCCTTTAAAGGCGCCGCAGCCAGCATGATCTACCAGCTCTGCCAGCAAATGCTTGCCGGCAAGCGACCCCGAGTTTTCAAATACGGCGAGCAGCAGCGGGATTTTATTTACGTGAAAGATGTGGTTGAAGCCACGATCCAGGCGCGAAGCGCAAAACAAAATACGGCAGTCAATATCGGCACCGGAAAAGCTACCTCCTTCAATGAGGTGATCGCTTCCTTAAATGAAGTTTTGGGGACTCACCTCGCGCCTGAGTATTTTGACAACCCCTATGATTTTTACCAGAATTACACCCAGGCCGATATCAGCCACACGCAAAAAGCCATTGGTTTTCAATGCCGTTTTTCAACCCACGAGGGGATTCTGGATTATGTCCGCAATTATCTCCTTCCCTCGGCACAGCCGTTTGTTCAACATTAAGCAACTGACAAACACCGTCAGCCCTTTTTTAAGGATCTTCTTGAGGCCGCCGATAATAGGAACTGGCAAAGAGCCCCGGATATGACACGCGACCAATTCATTTCACTTTTCTTTATTGCACTGCTGGTTTTTGTCGTCTTTGAAATCTTTCTTATTTTCGGCCCCTTCTTCCACTCCATTTTCTGGGCCGCTATCCTGGCTTTTGGTTTTTATCCCGTCTATGACCGCCTCAAGAAAATGCTAAAAACCCACGACCTGGTCGCAGCCTTTTTTATGACCATCTTGATCTTTCTGATTGTCATTCCGCCCGTCGTTTTCTTGATTATCAATATCACCGGCCAGGCCATTGACCTTTATCAGGCGGTCTCCGGTTATGTTCAAAGCGGCCAGCTTGAAAAACTGATTAACGATACCCGTGCCATTCCTTTTGTGCAAAGCCTTGAGAAACAAATTGGGCGGTGGGAGCCCTTAAATCAAAACATCTCCAACTGGATGCTCAACGGCGCCCGCAATCTTGGCAATTCCATCGCGGCCCAAGTCGGCCACCTGACCAAAAACCTCTTCGTTGTCATCTTAAATGTCTTCCTGGTGGCCATTTTACTTTTCATTTTCTTAAAAGACGGCTGGAAGATCTACCAGTTTATTTACGACATTGCGCCGCTTGAAAAGGAAACCAAAAAATCCGTGTTTGCCCAAATCAATGAAACGTTTTCCGCGGTTATACGCGGACAGCTTTTGACCAGCCTGACGCAGGCCATCATAGCAGGCACTATTTTCTGGATCTTAGGGATCCCCGCCTCAATCTTTTTCGGAATGGCCACATTCCTCGCCGCCCTGATCCCGGTCGCCGGGCCTTCGATTATCTGGCTGCCTTTAAGTATCTATCTTTTCATCCAGCACGCTTACATAAAAGCCTCGATTCTTTTCCTCTTCGGGTTGCTTGTCATCAGCCTGGTGGATAACTTCATGAAACCTATCCTGATCGGTGAAAAAACCAAGCTTCCCTATTTCCTGCTTTTCTTCGGTATCCTCGGCGGGATTAAACTCTACGGCCTGATGGGAATCTTCCTGGCGCCTGTGATTCTTTCTGTATTTTTCGCGCTGGTTAAAATCTATCAGGAAAAATATATTTAATGCAAAAGGGGAAAGGCATGCATTCAATGCCTGTCCCCTTTTAGGTACTGCAGATGCCGCATTTTGAACTTCTTCTGCCCCCAAAACAAAAAGAGCCCGCCCCGCTCATCCTCATATTGCCAATCCTGGGCCAGCTTCTTTTTTTCACGGACCTTTGGATTGAACGAATGATTGCGCACTTTTTTGTGCGCAAGGGATTTGCCGTCGCAATCCTGCGCAGGGATTTCTTTCAATATCTTCCGCATCACGGCATTGAACAAGTGGGCGATTATCTGTCCCGGACGGTCAAGCAGGCAAGGCTTGCTCTGGATGAGCTCGTCCAGAATCCTGCGGTGGATACCGCCCGGATCGGAAGCCTTGGCATCAGCTTTGGCGGCGTCCTGAGCGTACTGCTCGCGGCCGAGGAACCGCGGCTTAAAGCCTGCGTGGTGGCGCTTGCCGGCGGCAATATCCCGGAAATCATTGTTACTTCGAAAGACCCTTTGTTATCAAGCTACTGCAGGGAGTTGTTGCAAGGGTTAAGGTTAAACCGGGAAGAATTTGTCCGTGAATTAAAAAAGGATTTTAAAGAAGAGCCTTTGAAAGCCGCTGAAAAAATTAACCCTGAAAAAATCTTAATGGTGATTGCGCGATTTGACCACGTTGTTTTTCCCCGTTACGCAATGGCCTTGCGGAACGCACTGCAAAAACCCAAAACCATTTTCGTTCCCTTGGGGCACTATTTTACGATCCTCGTGATGGCTTACCTTAACCGTCAAGCCCTGGCTTTTTTTAAGCAAAAGTTTTTCCCTTCACCGTTAAAAGAATCGCTTCCGGCCGGCAAAGAAGCCTCGCGCACAAAAAACGGCTCGCGTTAAGCCCGCGCGAAACGGCGCAAACAGCACCTTTGAGCTCGAAAATGCCTGCCGCATAAGGCCGGCCTAAAGAAGTGTGCGTGATCAAGGGGCCCACAAGCGGCAACCGGATCTGTCCCCCGTGCGAATGTCCGGAAAACGAAAGATCAATCTGGTCTTCGCCAAGATCAAGAAACGCGTCAATCGTGTGGGTTAACAGAATATTGATTTTCCCCGGGTCAAAGTTCTGCATCGCTTTTAAAAGGTCGGCATGCCCCGTCGTCGGATCATCCAGCCCGTGAATTAACAAAGGAATATTTTCTATCACAACCGTTTCTGTCTCATTTCTTAAAACGCGGATGCCGGCCTCTTCAAGGGATTGTTCAAAAAAATCCACCCGCTGGGTGATTAAGGGACGTCCCTGCCCGGGAAAATTATGTAAAAAAACATCGGCAAATTGAAAATCAAAATAGTCATGATTTCCAAACACCGCGAAGATCCCGTACCGGGTTTTAAGTTTTTTAAGATTCTCCAGGCAGAACGGAAGCCCCTCTTCGCAGTCCATAATATCCCCCGTTACGACCACAAAATCGACAAGTTCCCCCGAAAGCCGGTCAAAGAAACGCGAAATGGCTTTATGAGGCCCGGCAAAGTGGGTGTCGGAAAGATGCAGGATATGGACTGGGCGGGGCAAGGTTTTGCGAAGGACTATCTCGTGGCGTGAAAGCTGAATCAGGCGCGGCTCGATCCAGAATGCCCAGATAAGAAGCAGAAGAAAGAGAGTGGTTATAAGCAAAACAACGTTCACATCACACTTTCAACTTAGGGCTTAGTCTCAAACGCTTCTTTCAAAAGCTTCTCCAGCTCTCCCGAATCCCTTAACTCGTGGATGATGTCACAGCCGCCCACAAGCTGCCCATTAATAAAGACCTGCGGAAAAGTCGGCCAGTTGGAATACTCGGGCAAAGTGGCACGGATATCGGGATTGGCCAGGATATCGATCCCCTTAAAGGGATAAGGGAAACTTCTCAACACCTCCACGGTGGCCCGGGAAAAACCGCACCCAGGAAACTGTGGCGTCCCTTTCATAAAAACTACGACTTTATTATTTTGGATTTCTGATTTAATTTGCTCAATGACATCGTCTGGCATAGAACCTCCAATTACTTTCCTGCTGGGATTTTTGTTTTTATTTTCAAAGCGTGAATGCTTCCGTCTTCAAGGGGCACGGATAAAATCCGGTTCACTGTCTGGTGCTGTTCAATCAGCCCTTTCCCCTGAAACCCTGTCCAGACCACCGTGACGTCAAAATGGTCAAATGTACCGGTCATATCTTCCACACTGACTTCAGCGCCCGGCAGCTCTTTCAAAAGAATGGCCTGTATTTCTTCAACGGTGATCATTTTTACCTTTCAACTATTGTGCTTTAGCTATACGAGACGATTACGCCGTTTCCCCTGCTGAAACGCTTTAATATTTAAAACCAATTCATGCAAAAGCCGCTTTCTGACTTCAAGGCTTGCCCACAGGGAGTGCGGTGTGGTAATCAAATTGGGCGCCTTGAAGAGAAAATGATTCGCGGGCGGCGGCTCCTGGCTTAAAACGTCAATCGCGGCCCCTGCCAAACGCCCTGATTTCAGGGCGTCGAAAAGCGCCCGTTCATTGACAATGCCGCCTCGCGCCACATTGATTAAAAAAGAACCGGGCTTCATCTTACGGATAACCCCGGCGTTTATCAAGTCTCGTGTTAAATCCGTGAGCGGCGTATGAACCGTCACAAAATCCGAACGGCTGATGAGCGTATTAAAAGAAACGCGTTTGGCCCTGTCCTTTTTGGCATAACGCATCCCGGGAATGCGGCCGACTAGCACTTTCATTCCGAAAGCACGGGCCGCCTCGGCCACACGTTTTCCGATATTCCCGTAACCGATAATCCCGAGCGTCTTACCGCAAATTTCTTTGACAAAGACCGGCGCTACGATAAAAAACGGCGACCGGCTCCACGTTCCGTCCCTGGCTGCCCGGTTCATCCTGAAAAGGTCGCAGGCCAGCGCCAGAATCAAGGCAAAAGTGGCCTGCACCATTGTCTCGGTGGAGTAACCCGAGACATTCGTGACCGCAATGCCCGCCTCAGCCGCGGCCTTAAGATCCACATTATTGACCCCGGTTGCCGCGACATGAATTGCCCGCACAAACTTAAACCGCGTTAAAAACTTCCGGTCAAGAACGCATTTATTAATAATCACCGTATCCGCGCCTTTGACCCGCTTTTCTATTTGGCCCGGACGCGTATCCCGATAGATCTTCAAATGACCAAGTTTTTTGATTTCGGCAAAAGAAATATCCCCAAAATCAACGGTCCCGGCATCAAGAAAGACGATTGAATGTTTTTGAATTTGAGTCAACGGATCTAGGGGTTTGCCTATACACTAAACGCTCTACGCTAGGAAGTTAAATCAGGGATGAATATGGCGGATATCCGCGCCGACCATCAAGGTCAGGATCACACTAAAAATGAGGGGCGCAAAACAGATAACGGCAAGAAGTGCTTTTTCATATTTCAGGTGCATATAGAAAAGGGCCACTAAAGCGGCTTTTATGATCGCAAGAAAAATCAAGCCAACAATAATATAAACCCTTGCAAGCGGCACATTGGCGTAAATGACTTCCGCAATGGTGAGCACAAAAAGGGCTAGAAAGATTTTTCCATAACTGGGATGGGCGTGGGTATCCGAACTCATATTAAATAGAGAATCGTAAAAAGGATGATCCAAACCAGGTCCACAAAGTGCCAGTAGAGACCAACGACTTCAATCCCCCGGTATTCGGCCGGTGAATACCCGCCGCGAAGGGACTTGATAAAAACAAAAAGCATACACAACACCCCGATTAAAACGTGCATCCCGTGAAAGCCGGTCAGGGTAAAAAAACAGGTCCCGAAAATACTTCCGCTGGGGGTGAGTCCCCGCGCGTGCAGTAATTCGTCATACTCATGCATCTGTATCGCCAAAAAAAGAGCGCCCAACAGAAACGTCAGGAAAAGCCCTACCTGCATCCCTTCCGTGTCTCCATCTTTGGCCGAGGCAAGCCCTTTGACAAGCGTCGCGCTTGAGCAGATCAGAATAAATGTGTTTACGGCCGTTAACGGAATATTCAGGATTGTGTTCGGGAGCGGCCAGTTGGGCTGGGCCTGGCGGAGGACAATGTAAGCCCCGATTAACCCGGTAAAAAACATGACCTCGGAAGCCAGAAAAGCCCACATTCCGAGTTTGCGGGTTTCAATTCCAAGATTGCCTAAATCATAGGAAGGCGTCGTGCTTTGACTCATAACGGGGCTTATCATAATCAAAATATTTTAAATTGCAACGGCTTTGACCATTTGTGTGGGCCCCCTCAATAGGAACAATGGATATCCCTTGAATGCGTCCTAAAAAGGTAATGGGACCCAGAAGACATTGCCCTCAAAAAGAACAATGGATATCCCTTGAATGCGTCAGCGCTCGAGTACCGTGTCCCCACATCATCAAAAGGAACACGGCACTGCTACATGATAGCCGCCGTCGGACAATCGTAATGCTTTACTAGCGCCCGCCTTCTTTGCGTTTTGCGAAACATTCCTTGCAGTAAACCGGCCGGCCACCGCTGGGTTTAAAGGGAACTTCGCATTCTTTCTTACACTCTGCGCAGGTTGCCTTGTGCATCTCTCGCGGTCCGCCGCCAAAACCACCACCTTGTTGAAATCCCATAATTCCTCCTTGTTGGTTTACTTGCTGATTAAAGGATAGCACTTATTTCTTTTCTCTGCTGACGGCTAATCCAGCATCCGCAGGAACACTTCTTAAAACCGTAAAGTGGTCAATTAAAGCAAGTTTTTTTGTTTTGGGCAAGGTTTTTACAAAATATTCTCGGACGAGCGCTTGAGTTCTCGTTTTATAGGTTTCCTGATAAACCACCTCAAGCGGCCTCCGGGCTCGGGTGTAACGCGCCCCTTTCCCTGCCAGGTGCATCTTAAAGCGCCTTTCAATATCTTTGGTAATGCCTGTATAGAGCGATTGGTCGCTGCACTTTAAGATGTAGAGAAACCATTTCTCGCCTCGTTTCTTGCGAGATTTTTTCTCCTTCGTCTGCATCCCCTCAAGCATTTGTTTATATCGATTATTCATTGGCAGGCTTTACTTCGCGGGTTTGGACTTAGCGGCGATTTTGATCGATTTTTAGAAAATTGGTTTTTTTGCGGAGAAATCTTAAAACGAAGTAAACAAGAGCGCCAATGGAGAAAAAGACCAGCCAGCGCATACGGAATTGCAGGTCGTTTTCTCCAATCCATTCGGCAAAAAATTTAACAAGAATAAAACCAACGATAATTCCAAAGAAAGTGGAGTATTCCCTTTTTAAGACCATGCGCATTGAGAAAGAATATTTGGGTTTTTCCCATTTCCTAAAATCAGGGAAGAAGATCGGGGTTTTGCGGGCCCAATCACGGTACGTATCCCCAAATTTGCCTTCCAAAAAAGATTCTTCGGCAAACAGGATGCGCTCATAAAACATCCAAAATAAAAGCGTGTAAATAACCGCCAGCCAGGCGACCTGAATAAATAAAATCATGCCTAAAATGATAAAAAAATTTCCCAGGTAAAGCGGGTTGCGGACAACAGAATACATACCGCTTGTATTGAGCTCGCTAGCAACCTGAGACTGAGTATTTCTGCCTGAAGTCCCTTCCCCTACCCAGCCCAGGGTCAATGCGCGGATAAGAAGCCCAGAAAAGGACAAAGCAATACAAAAAACCTCCCAAAGGCTTTGGACGGTATTTCCGAACCGTTCAAAATATTCGGAGTCTTTCAAGGCGAGAAGAACGAGAGGAAGAATTAAAAGCGGCAGGATTCCCCTTCTTTTAAAAAGCCAATTTCCTTCTTTCTCAAACTCATCACTTATTCTCATCCCTATCTCCCCCATCAGCATCAACATAGTCGCCCTGAGTATTTAAAGCATAGCTTATCATAAATTCTGGAAACATCTTATGGAATATTGTAAAGGCGTCGTAAGGATCATGCAATAAGAATTGTGTCCTTTGATTCAGGGGCATGAATTGAGATTGGGACGAGTTCTGGGTTTTTGTGGCATAAATAGGTGAATAGAGCCGTGTAAAGATTTCCCCTTCCCTGGAAGTA
>Ga0247727_10002620_pt1 | contig 40830 bp, 32 predicted proteins | sample WisWelCaveWW1625_FD_202498 | JGI IMG/M metagenome (GOLD analysis project Ga0247727, IMG submission 202498) | Biofilm microbial communities from Wishing Well Cave, Virginia, United States - WW16-25 | ecosystem: Environmental > Aquatic > Deep subsurface > Groundwater > Cave microbial mat | place... | reverse complement strand
GAGCCCGCGATCTCCGCGCAGCCGGTCCTGGTCGTGCGCGGTTCGCCCCGTCCGCCCGCTCGTTGGGTGGAGGGGCACCGACGGCGGGCGGACGGGGCGTACTCGCGGCTTCACCCCCAAGCCGCCCATCGCTCAGTCTCCATCCGCGCGGGCGTCGTCGCGGGGCCGCCACGGGTGCCTTGCTCCGCAGCGGCCCGTTTCTCCGGGCCGCGAAGGAGCAAGGCTCCCGTGGCGGCCCCGCGACGACGCCCCCGCGCCCCCTCGCGCGGTGGCTCGCCTGAGCCACCAGGTCTGGGCGTGGGCCAGGAACCCTTCCGGAAAGCTTTTCCGGGCCGGCGAGCGGGCTGCTCCAATCGCTCCAGCGACGTCCCGGTCGCACCAGCCCGCGGGGCACGGTCATGGCGGCCGTGCGCGGGCAAGGAGATGGCAACGGGCCGGGGCGCGCGACAGAACGGCCGGCCCTCCGGCCGCAGCCGCCCGCGACACGTTCCCGGGGGTGGCTGCCGCGGCGGGGTCGGACGGGGAGTGTCACGTCATGAAGGCGTTCGAGTGGATGGTCGGCAAGTTCTCGATCGACATGGGTATCGACCTGGGGACGGCCAACACCCTGGTCTGCATCCCGAATGAAGGCATCGTGCTCAACGAGCCGTCGGTGGTGGCGGTGCGCAAGGGCACCAACGAGGTGCTGCTGGACGGCGATGCCGTCGGCCTGACGGCCAAGGAGATGCTGGGCAAGACGCCCGGCAACATCCAGGCCATCCGGCCGCTGAAGAACGGCGTCATCGCCGACTTCGAGATCACCGAGAAGATGCTGCGCTACTTCATCCGCAAGGTGCACAACCGCACCTTCATGGTGCGGCCGCGGGTGGTCATCGCCATCCCGTCGGGCATCACGGCGGTCGAGCGGCGCGCTGTCATCAACAGCGCCGAGCGCGCGGGCGCGCGCAAGGTGTACCTGGTGGCCGAGCCCATGGCGGCCGGCATCGGCGCCGGGCTGCCGGTGGCCGACCCGCTGGCCAGCATGATCGTGGACATCGGCGGCGGCACGACCGAGGTCGCGGTCATGTCGCTGTTCGGCCTGGTGCACTGCGAGTCCATCCGCATCGCGGGCGACGAGATGGACGAGGCCGTCGTGAACTACATGCGCCGCAACTACAACCTGCTCATCGGCGACCAGACGGCCGAGCGCATCAAGATGGCCATCGGGTCGGCCGCGCCGCTGGAGAAGGAGATGGAGATGGAGGTCGCGGGCCGCGACCTCATGCTCAACCTGCCGCGGCGCACGGTGGTCAGCAGCGTCGAGATCCGCGAGGCGCTGCAGGAGCCGGTGATGAGCATCGTGCAGGCCATCCGCTCGGCGCTCGAGCACACGCCGCCCGAGCTGGCGGCCGACCTCGTGCACCAGGGCATCACCATGGCCGGCGGCGGCTCGCTGCTGCGGGGCATCGACAAGGTCATCGAGAACGAGGTCCAGCTGCCGGTGCGCGTGGCGGCCGATCCGCTCTCGTGCGTGGCGCGCGGCACGGGCCAGTTCCTCAACCAGCTGGACCTGTACTCGCGCGTGCTGGACAGCGGCGAGGAAGCGGCCTGACCCGCTGAAAGCCGCGTCCCGCCGGGGCGGCGCCGGCCGACGGGCCGCGCCGCCCCGGCGCACCGGAAGCGACCATGGACACCGATCGTCAGGCCCGGCTGCGGCGTGCCGCCGTGGCGGCGCTGGTGATGCTGTGCGTCCTCTCGCTCGGCGGCTGGGCGCCGCTGCGCCGCCTCGAGCAGGCGCCGGCCCTGCTGCTGCGGCCGCTGGAGGAGCTGTGCTCCGCGCTGGTGCCGGCGCGCCCGCCGCGCGAGGCGCAGGCGTTCGAGGCGCTGGTCTCCGATGCGCGTCTGGCCTTCGCCGGCTGGGAGCAGTCGATCGTGCGCGAGGGGCCGCCGTCGCCGCCCGGCACGCAACGCCTGGCGGCGCCGGTGCTGGCGCGCGACCCGCGGCGCCGCGAGCTGCGCGTGCTGGTGCCGGCGGGGGTCGTGCGCGCCGGCGCGCCGGCCACGCAACGCGCGGCGCTGGTCGGCTTCGTCACGGCGCTCGAGCCCGGGCCCGAGCCGGGCACCGAGCTGGCCGTCGTGGCGCCGCTGGGCAGCGCCAACCAGCGTGCCGTGGCCGGCGAGTGGCGCGCCGGCCCGCAGGCGCGTCCGGTGCAGGTGCTCGTCGGCGCCGACGGCCACGACGACCCGCGCCGACCGGCGCTGCCGGTCGTGGCCCGCAGCAGCAGCGTGCCGCCGCCACCCGACCAGTTGTGCTGGACGCGCGACGTCTCGGCGCTGGGCGACAGCCTCCCGGCGGGGCTGCTGCTGGGACGGCTGGAGGCCGCGGGCGGAGAGTCCCCCGGCGGCGCGGCGCGCCTGCGCCTCGGGGACGAGCTGGTCGTGCGGCCGCTGCTGGACCCGTTCGCGCTGGACCTCGTGGCGCTGGCGGCGTCGCCGTCCGCGGCGCGCGTGCCGCGCCGGCTGGGCGCACGCCTGCTGGCCACCTCGCGCGGTCCCGCAACGTTGCGCATCGACCACGGCGCCCGCGACGGCGTGCGCGTCGGAGACTGGGTCACGCAGGCGGGGCTGTGGCTGGGCGTGGTCACCGACGTGGGCCCGGGCTCGGCCGTGGTGGATGCGGCGCTGCCGTCCACTCCGCTGCTGTGCGTGACGCGCGCGGGCGAGGTGCGCACGGTCGGGCTGACGCCCGGGAGCTGGCCCGACGGCTGGCAGCCGGCGCGCGGGGACCTGCTGGCGCTGGGTCGGCCGGCGACGGGCGGCCTGGCCGTGGGCCTGGTGGCCGGCGCGGACGACGAGGGCCTGCGCGTCGAGCGCCTCGTCGCCGACGTTGCGCGCGCGGTGACCGTGTGGGGCCCGTGAGCGGAGCGCGCGCATGATCCCGCTCGCCGCCGCCGCCCTGCTGCTGGCGCAACTGCACGCCTGGCTGGTGCCCTGGACGGGCCCCGTGCTGCCTGACCCGTTTCCGCTGCTGGTGGTGCTGGTCGGGCTGTGCTGGCCGCGCGCCTCGTTGGTCTGGGCGGTGCTCGTGCTGGGGTGGTCGCGGGCGCTGGGGCTGGCCGAACCGGTGGGCGGGCACGTGCTGGCGGCCGGCGCGGCCGTGGCGCTGCTGGCCTCGCAGCGGCACGCGCTGGACGCACGCCGCGCGGGCACGCTGCTGGCCACCGGGCTGGTCGCGGCGGGCGTGCTGATCCTGGCGGGCTGGCTGCTGCGGGCCGTCTCGGGTGCGCCGCTCACCGCGGGCTGGGCGCTGCCGGCGGGCGTGGCGCTGGCGCTGCCGCTGCTGGTGCCGCTGCGCGCCGTCGCCACGCGCCTGCGCCGGAGGGCCACGTGAGGCAGCGGCGCGTCGGCGTCGTGCTCGTCGTGCTGCTGGCCGGCCTGGCGCTGGTGGAGGCGCGCCTGGTGCGGCTGCAGATCGTCCAGGGCGACGCCTGGCAGGCCGAATCCGTGCGCAGCACGAGCGTCCTGCAGACCCTGTCGGCCGAGCGCGGCTGGATCCTGGACCGCCACGGCGAGCCGCTGGCCGCCACCGAGGACGTGCGCGACCTGAGCTTCCGCTTCCGCGACTGGCGCCAGAAGGGCGGCGCGGTCACGGGGCACCTGCTGTCGCTGCTGTGGCTGCTGGACGGCGAGCGGCGCGCCGTGGCCGACGTGCACGCGCACGTGCCCGAGCTGCTGGACGGCATCGCGCCGGTGACCGTGGCCGAGCTGGCCGGGGTGCAGCCGCGCCAGCGCCGAGCCGACGTGCTGTCCTACCTCGAGTGGCTGCTGGGCGAGCGCTTCGACGCCCAGCTGCGCGCCGCGCTGGCCGGGCCGGCGACCGACCCGTGGCTGACGCTGGCCGCGCTGCCGGGCTTCGCCGAGGGCCGCGCCGCCGCGCTGCGCCGCGCGCTCGAGCAGGCTGACGCGCTGGACGACCTCGGGCGTCTCGCCGGCCTGTCGCGGCGCGAGCTGCTGGAGGCGCTGGACGCCGTGGTGCGGCGCGCCGACGCGCGCGTCGAGGCCGCGCTGGCGCGCGACGCCGCCGACGGCAACGCGCCGCCCGATCCCTTCCGCCGCCGGCGCGAGCTGCACGCGGAGCTGGACGCGGACCCGGCCGAGCTGCGCGCCGGCGCCAGCCACGACGTCCAGACGCTGCTGGCCGTGCGCGCCGGCGAACTGCGCGGCTTCTCGGTGCGCGCGGAGAAGCGGCGCACGTACCCGGCCGAGTGGGCCGACGTCGGCGCGCTGCTGGTGGGGCGCCTCGGCGCGCCGCGCGACCGGGGGCCGGGCGGGACGCCCGGCGACCTGGCGCAGGCCGACGTCCACCGTGAGCGCCTGGCCGCGCTCACCGCGCTGGACGACCCTTCCGACGCGGAGCAGGCCGAGTACGACCGGCTCTCGATCCTGGTGCGCGAGGTGGACTACCGCGCGACGGACGAGCGCGGGCTGTACGGCGTGGAGGCGGCGCTCGAGCCCGCGCTGCGCGGCAAGCGCGGCTGGATCTCGGAGCGGCCGGGCGCCGCAAGCGCCGAGTCGCAGGCGCCGCAGCGCGGCCTGGACGTGACGCTGACGCTGGACGTCGAGTTGCAGCGGGCGGCGGAGGCGGTGCTGGAGCGCGCGCTGCAGCGCGACGCCGACGGCCAGCCGCGCGGAACGCCCGGGGCCATCGTGCTGCTGGACCCGCGCAGCGGCGAGGTGCTCGCTCTGGCCAGCGCGCCGTGCCCGACGCGGGCCGACCTGGCCCTGCGCTGGGGCGAGCTGCTGGCCGACCCGTGGGGTCCGCTGTGCCAGCGCGCGCTGGGGCCCGGCGACTCGGGCAACCTGCCGCCGCCGGGCTCCACCTTCAAGCCGCTCGAGGCGCTGGTGGCGCTGCGCGACGCGCTGATCACGCCCCAGGACACGTGCGCCTGCGCCGGGTCGCTGCAGGTCGGCGGCGTCACGCTGCACTGCCTCGGCGTGCACCCGCAGGCCGACCTGCGCCAGGCGCTGAAGGACTCGTGCAACGTCTGGTTCTACCGCTTCGCCACGCGCGCGGGCGGGGCGTCGGTGCTGGAGGCGGCGCGGCTCTTCGGTTACGGCCGGCCGACGGGCCTGCTGGCCGGCAACGAGGCGCTGGCGGGCCTCGGGCTGCGCGTCGAGGCCGGGCTGCCGGAGTGGAGCGTGCCGCTGCAGCTCGAACCGCCGCCCAAGGGCATCGACGCCATGCGCTGCGCCATCGGCCAGCAGCGGCTGGACGACGTGACGCCGCTGCAGGTGGCCGTGGCGCTGGGCGCGATCGGGCACGGCACGCTGCGGCCGCCGCAACTGGTGCGCGCGATCGAGGGCTACGGCGAGGTGCCGGCGCGTGCGCCGGTCGACCTCGGCTGCAGCGCGGAGCACCTGGGCGTGGTGCGCGAGGCGCTGGGCGCGGCGGTGGACAGCGGCACGGCGGCCGCGCTGCGCGGGCTGCTGGAGGAAGCGGCCGGCCGCCACGCGCGGGAGCCCGGCGTGCCGCGCGTGGCGCCGGCCGACCTCGCGCGGCTGGTGGCGGGCAAGACCGGCACGGCGCAGGTGGCCGGGCGCGCGCGGGCCGGCGGATGGCTGGCGCAGCGCCAGCCGCAGGCCGCCACCCAGTCGATCGACGCGCCGCTGCCGGACCACAGCTGGTTCGCCGGCTGGCTGCCGCGCGAGGAGCCGTGCCTGGCCTTCGCGATCCTGCTCGAGCACTCCGGCCGGCACGGCGGCGACGCGTGCGTGCCGCTGCTCGCCGACCTGCTGTACGAGCCGGCCCTGCAGCGCCTGCTGGCGCGCGAGGTGTCGCCGTGAGCGTGCGCGACGGCCTGCGCGGCGTGGCCTGGAGCGTGCTGGTGCCGGCGCTGCTGCTGGCGGCGACGGGCGTGGCCTTCGTCTGGAGCACCACGCGCCACGCGGCCCAGCCGCTGTGGGGGCGGCAACTGGCCTTCCTCGGGTTGGGGGCGCTGGGCGGCCTGGTCCTGCTGCGCGTGGGCGTGCGCTGGCTGGCCGACGCGAGCTCCGTGCTGTACGGCGCGCTGCTGGCCCTGCTGGCGGCCATGCCCTGGCTGGCGGACAGCAGCGCCACCGGCACCGAGCGCTGGATCGCGCTGCCGCTGGGCTTCAAGCTGCAGCCGTCGGAGTTCATGAAGCTGGGCCTGGTGCTGGTTCTGGCGCGGCACCTGCAGCACCGCGGCGTGACCAACACCTGGCGCAGCTACGCCGCGCCCTTCGCGCTGACGCTGCTGCCGTGGTGGTTCGTGATGCGCCAGCCGGACCTCGGGTCGTCGCTGGTGCTGCTGCCCATCCTGCTGGCCATGGTCACGGTCAGCGGTGCGCGCGGGCGGCACGTGGCGCTGCTGGCCGGCGGCTCGTGCGCGCTGCTGGCGGCGGCCTACTTCGTGCCGGGCGCGCTGCACGACTACCAGAAGGAGCGCATCGACAACTTCGTGCGCCCGATCCCGGAGCTGATGGAGCAGGCGCGCGAGCTGCACAACCGGCGCGAGCACGCGGCGGCGGCCGAGATCGAGGCCGACATCCAGCGCCTGCGGCGCGGCACGGGGCGCCAGCAGCTCTACTCGGTCATGGCCATCGGCAGCGGCGGCTTCCTCGGCGCGGGGCTGGGCGACGGGCTGCAGAACCGGCCCTACGGCGTGGCCGTGCGGCACGCGGACTTCGTCTTCGCCATCCTCGGCGAGGAGTGGGGCCTGCTGGGCACGACGGTCGTGGTTGGCCTGTACGCCTGGCTGCTGGCCGCCATCCTGGGCGTGGCCTGGCGCACGCGCGAGCCCTTCGGGCGCATGCTGTGCGTGGGCGTGGCCGGGCTGGTGGGCGGCATGGCGCTGATGAATCTGGGCATCGCGACCGGCATGCTGCCGGTCACCGGCCTGCCGCTGCCGCTGGTCAGCTACGGCGGCAGCTCCGTCGTGGCCATCTCGCTGGCGCTGGCCTGCGTGCTGGACGTAGCGCGACGGCCGTCGCACGTGTTCTTCGAGGACTAGGCGATGGGTAGTGACGCGCCGGGCACCAGCGGTCACTCGGCTGGGCCGCAGCCCGCGCCGCAGCGGTCGCGCCGCAGCCGCAAGCGGCGCAACCTGCCCGGGACATCGCCGGGCACCCTGGTGGTGGACCCCGAGGCGCCCCGGCCCGTGCTGCACGTGCTGGCCTTCGGTCCCGACGGCGTGGACGAGGCGGCCCCGCGCACGGTCGCCGAGCTGGCTGCGCTGCGCGGCCGCCGGCCGGTCACGTGGGTCAACGTCGACGGCCTCGGCGACGCGGCCGTGCTGGAGCAGTTGGGCGCCGAGTTCGGCCTGCACCGCCTGGCGCTGGAGGACGTGGTCAACACGCACCAGCGCGCCAAGCTCGAGCGCTACGAGGGCCACCATTTCCTCGTGCTGCGCATGGCCGACGGCGACGGCGCATCCGGACTGGGCACCGAGCAGCTCGGGCTGTTCTTCGGGCCGGGCTTCGTGCTGACCTTCCAGGAGCGTGCGGGCGATTGCTTCGACCCCGTGCGCCAGCGGGTGCGCGGCGGCCAGGGCCGCATCCGCGCGTCCGGCGCGGACTACCTGGCCTACGCGCTGCTGGACTCGGTCATCGACGCCTACTTCCCGGTGGTGGAGGCCGCCGGCGAGCGGCTCGAGCTGCTGGAGGACGACGTGCTGGCCGGCCGGGCGCGCGACCTGCTGCCGCGCATCCACGGCATCCGGCGCGACCTGCTGGTGATGCGCCGCGCCCTGTGGCCGCTGCGCGAGGCCGTCTCGCTGCTGCAGCGCGAGGAGGAGGCCGCCGTCACCCCCGAGACGCGCGTGCACCTGCGCGACGTGTACGACCACGTCATCAACCTGCTGGACATGCTGGAGAACCTGCGCGAGATCGCGGCCGGCCTGATGGAGCTGCACCTCACGGCCGTCAGCAAGCGCATGAACGAGGTCATGCAGGTGCTGACGGTGATCTCGACCATCTTCATGCCGCTGACCTTCATCGTCGGCGTGTACGGCATGAACTTCGACCCGGACTCCTCGCCGTGGAACATGCCGGAGCTGCGCTGGAGGTGGGGTTATCCGTTCGCGATCGCCGTCATGGTCGGGACGGTCGTGGCGATGCTGCTGTTCTTCCGGCGGCGCGGGTGGTTGGGGTCGGGGAGCGGGACATTCGGGGCGCGGCGGGAGGGGGATCGGCGGCACGGGGCGTGAAGGAAGCGCCGTCGCGCGCTTCCTTCACCATCTGTGCCACGCCGGATGCCCCTCCTTCACCGCCACGAACAGCCCCCGGCACGTGGCCGTGACCTTGCCGCCCGCCTCCAGCGTGGCCTCGACCACGCAGCGGTCCTCCTGCGCCTCCGCGACCTTCGCGCGCAGCAGCACCTCCGTGCCCGACGGCGTGGGCGCGCGCAGCTTCACGTGGAAGTCGGCCGTCACGGTGCAGGGCGGCGTGGCCTCGCCGCGCGCCTGCATCAGGTGGTGCGCGGCGGCCCAGTTGCTGTGGCAGTCCAGCAGCGCGCCGATGATGCCGCCGTTGAGCATGCCGGTGTAGGCCTCGTGCCACGGCGACGGCGTCCAGCGCGCGACGCACTCGCCGTCGCGCGCGAAGGACTTGATGCGCAGGCCGTGCTCGTTGGCCGGGCCGCAACCGAAGCAGCGGTTCCGCGGAGCGTAGCGGTCCTGCAGGGACGTCTCGGTCACGGTGGGCGCTCCGGCGACGCGCGCGAGTCTACGCATGCCCGGGAGCGGGTCCAAGCGCGGTAACATCCGCGGGCCTCGCGGCGCGCACGCCGCGCCGCTGCCGGAGCCCGTCATGAGTCCCCGAGCCGTCGCCGGACCTCGAGCCGCAAGTGTCCGCGTCAGGCGGGCGGCCGCGCTGCTGCTGCTCGCCGCGTGCGCCTCCACGGATTCCGCGCCGCACCCGGCGCAGGTGCTGCTGGACGCGGACCGCGCCTTTGCCCGCGACGCGCTGGAGCGCGGCCTGTCGCCGGCCTTCCTGGCGCTGCTGGGCGAGGGTGCGGTCGTGTTCCGGCCGGGCCCGGTGCACGCGCAGGCGTGGTTCGCGGAGCACCCGGAGCAGCCTGAGCTTGTCGAGTGGTGGCCCGACAGCGCCGAGATCGCCGGCAGCGGGGACCTCGGCTGGACCTCCGGCGCCTGGGAGCTGCGCGAGCCCGCGGCCAACGAGCAGCCCGGCGAAGTGCGGGCACGCGGCCGCTACGTGACGGTCTGGCGGCTCGAGGACGGCGAACGCTGGGCGGTCGTGCTCGACCACGGCGCCGAGCTGCAGCCCGACGCGGACACCGCGCGTGCGGTCAGCTTGCGCGCGCTGGCGCCGGCCGCCGCGGCGGATCCGCATGGCGCCACGCAGACCTTTGCCGCCAGCGACATGGCCCTCGCGCGAGCCATCGACACCGGCGGCCGCGCGCTGCGCGAGCTGCTGGATCCGCAGGTCGAGCTGCTGCGCGACGGCCACGCGCCGGCGGCCTCCGGCCTGGCCGCCGAGGCCTGGGGTGCCTGGCGGCCGCTGCACGGCAGCACGGCCGCGGGCGTGATCGTCTCGGGCGACGGCCGGCTGGCCGCGAGCTGGGGCACGCTGCAGGGGACGGCCGGCCGCGCCGCATGGCTGCGGATCTGGCGCATCGAGCTGCAAGGCGCGCTGCCCACGCTGGCGCTGGACCTGCTCACGCCGCTGCCCGCCCGCTGAGGCGAGCGACGCGTCGCGCAAGGTCGCGCCCGGCGCGGGCCGCCAACCGCGGCTGCGCCGGAGCTGAGCGTTGCCGGCCTTGCCAGCCGCGTGAAACTGGCGTAGCGTGCCGGCTCGACGTTGGTCAGGGCACCGGCGCTCGCGTGGCCGCGGCAACCCGCGTCCCACGCGACAGGCCAAGGAAAGGACAACCCATGGACAGCTTGCAGCGACTCGCTGCCGCTTTCATCGTGCTGGCGTCCGCCACGACGGCCCAGCTCGCGCCGGACCCTCTGGTGATCGCCCCGCACCTCGATTTCGGCGACCTGTTGCTGAACGACTTCGACGTGGGAGACCTGGACGGCGACGCGGCCGGTGACGTGGTCTTCAGCACCCTGTTCGGCGGGGTGTACGTCTCCTGGGGCGACGGCCTGGGAGGGTTCTCCGGGCCGCAGGAGGTCCTGCCCGAGATCACGGGCGACCTGGACGTGGGCGACCTCGACGGCGACGGCCTGGACGACGTGGCCTACGTCCCGAACAGCGGCGCGGACGTGCGCGTGCTGCTGAGCCTCGGCGATGGGGCCTTCGGCGGGACGATCGTGCTGCCCACCACCGTCAAGCCGCTCACGCTGCTCATCACGGACGTGGACAAGGACTTCCGCAACGACCTCGCGGTGGCCGAGGTCGGCCAGGTGCGCGTCCAGATCTGGACCGGCAAGGTTGGCGGCGGCTTCGATCCGCCCTACGACGTGTCGTGCACCAAGGGACCGTCGGCGCTGGCCTTCGGCGACGTCGATGGCGACGGCTGGCCGGACATGGCCAGCGCGAGCAACCTCTTCAGCGGCGCCAGGGTCGCCGTCACGCTGTCCAAGGGCGGCGGGCAGTTCGCGTCGTCGGCCACGCTGCTGATCGGAATCGACCTGCACACGGGCGACTCGCTGGTCGTGGCCGACATCGACAACGACGACCTGGGCGATGTGCTGCTGGCCGGTCACGAGGACGGGCTGGTGATCTTCCGCGGCCAGGCCGACGGCGTGCCCGCGGCGGCCGAGATGTTTCCCACGCCGCTGCCGTGCCAGTCGCTGGCCGCGGCCGACTTCGACGACGACCGGCTGAACGACGTCGCGGCCGGCCAGGAGGGCGGCCTGGTCACGCTGTTCCGCCAGGGCGACGAGAGCTTCCTGCCCGCGCTGCACTATGCGGCCGCGATCGGCCCGCTGTTCGTGCGCGCGCTGGACGTCAACCTGGACGGCCACGGCGACCTGCTGTGCAGCAACGGCTTCGTGCTGACGCCGCTGTTCGGCGAGGGCGGGGGCAGCTTCCGGCCGTGCTACGGCTTCACAAGCGTGCCGGAGGACATCGCGGCCGAGGACTTCGACGGCGACACGCTGACGGACTTCGTCGTCGCGCTGCCGGACGGGCCGGGCGTGGTCCTGCCCGGCCAAGCGGGCGTCGGTCTCGGACGCGCCGTTGCGGTCAACCTCGGGACCGACCCGCTGCAGGTGTTCGCCGGGCCCTTCGACGGGGACGCGTACATGGACATCCTGGCCTTGCTCGATGGACCCTCCGGCGGCCTGTCGCTCGTGCAAGGCGTCGGTGACGGTGCGTTCGGCTCGCCCATCCTGACGCCCGTGCCGCCCATCCTGCGCGGCGCCGCGGCCGGCGACATCGACGGCGATCACCTGCTGGATGCCGTCGTGCTGCAGTCCATCGACGGGCTCGACCTCGCGCTCCCGTTCCTCAGTTCGGGGGATGGCACGTTCGACCTCCTGCCGTCGCTGGCGGTGCCCGGCCTGCCGGTGGCGGCGGCCGTTGGGAAGCTCAACCCCGACGACCAGCCCGACATCGTCGTGCTGACCGAGAACGAGCTGTTGGCGTATCGCGGGATGGGCGCGGGCGCCTTCGCACCGCCGCTGCACCAGCCCTTTGCCGGCATCGCCCGCGCCATGGCCACCGCCGACTTCGACGGCGATGTGTACCTCGACCTCGCCGTGCTGCACGGCGGCTTCTCCCCGCTGCACATTTACCACGGGAACGGGTACGGCACCTGGGACGAGTCGCTGATCGGGAGCGGACAATCGGCGCCGCGCAGCCTGACGGCCGGCGACATCGATGGCGACGGCGACGACGACATCGTCGTCACGAGCAACGTCGTCGAGTTCGAGCAGCCCTACATCGCGATCCTGCTCAACCTGCAAGGCGCCGGCTTCATCTTCAACGGCGTGGCGCTGGCCTCCGGCGAGGCCACGTCGCCGATCATCGCCGACATTGGCGGCGACGGCCGCCCGGACCTCGCGGTGCTGATCCCGGAGGGCTTCCAGCTCGATCTCTATCCCAACGCGCACCCGGTCTTCGAGTACCTCGGGCACTCGCTGGATGGCACGGCCGGGCTGAGCCGGCTCGTCGGCGCCGGCACGCTGCAGCCCGACTCGAGCCTCGAGTTGCTGATCGACGGCGCCACCCCGCTGGCGCCCACCGTGCTGGTCGCGGGCCTGGCCGAGGTGCTGCTGCCCTTCAAGGGCGGCGTGCTCGTGCCGTCGGCGGACCTGCTGCTGGCCGGGCTGGTCACCGATGCCGACGGCAACCTGGAGTTGCCGGGCACCTGGCCGCCCGGCGTGCCGTCGCAACTGACGCTGGCCTTGCAGGCCTGGTGCACGGACGCGGGCGGGCCGCAGGGCCTGTCGGCCACGGCCGCCCTGCGCGCGACCACGCCCTGAGACGCCCGCGGCCCGGCGCGCGCGGGGCGCGCCGGGCCGCGGATCAGGTCACGCGCCGGCTCAGTGGCTGCCGACCAGTCCGCGACTCTTCCAAGCCGGCATCTTGGCGAGGTGCTCGCGCGCGGCCTGCTCGGCCTTGTCGCGCGGCAGCTTCTGCATGTGCATGAAGTAGCCGACCGTGGTGCCTTCGAGCACGACCTCCCAGGGCCTGAGCTGGCCGTGCTCGTCCGTGCAGTACGTGCAGTACATCTGGCCGGGCTGCGCGTCGGCCAGCGGCATGCCGCAGCTCTGGCACGCGGCCAGCTTGATCAGCGTGTAGAACATGAAGCGGTAGCCCTCGGGGTCCTGCAGCGGCACCTCGCGCAGGCCGTAGAACTGGTTCTTCGGCGCTGGCAGTTGCAGCCCGCGCTTCTGCACCTGCGCGTGCCAGGCGTCGATGTCCGGCACTGCGATGTAGGTGCAGATGCCGACGCCGCGCTGGTTGGCCTCGAACTCCCGGTGCAGCGTCTCCATGTAGGTCTTCGCGCCCGGGTCGTCGCCGCACATGGCGCCGGCCTGGGCCGGGTCCATGAGCTGGCCGATCATCACGGACTGGCCGTCGAGCACCAGGTTGGCCCACATGGGCTTGTCCGCGTCCGGCCAGGCTTCCTCGAGCCGGAAGCCCAGCACGTCGCGGAACCAGGCGACGTGCCTGTGCGCGTCGCGCACGGTGAGCATGATCGAGATGGGGAACTTGGCGGTCTGGCCCATGCGGCCTCCTGGTCTGCAAGCGGTTTGCCGGCGGCCCGTCCGACCGGCGCGCGGGATTGTAGGCACGGTCGTGCGACGCGGGCGAGGGGTGCGGTGGCGCGACCGTGGCGGGCCCCCCGGCGGTAACCTGCTGGCCACGCGTGGCCACAGCCGGTCGGCGGCGCGTGCCGCCACGTGGAACACGACATGCAGACCCTGGCCATGCGCGGCGCCGCCACCTTGGTTGCGCTGCTGGCGCTGCCCCTCGCGTGCCGGGCGCGGCCGCAGGAGGCCCCCGCGCCGGTCGCGCCCGCGCCGCAGCGGCTGACCCTGCAGCACGGGGGCCGCGAGCGCAGCGCGTTGCTGGTCGATCTGCCTCTGCCGGCCGACGCCTCCGCGGACGCGCGCCGCCCGATCCTGCTGGTGCTGCACGGCGGCGGCGGCAGTGGCGAGCAGATGCGCGGCCTGACGCGCGGCGGATTCGAGCGCCAGGCCGCGCCCGAGGGCGGGCTGGTTGTCTACCCCGACGGCTGGGCGCGCCAGTGGAACGACGGCCGCCGCGACCCGCCCGACGCCGCGGCCTTCGCGCTGGACGTGGACGACGTGGGCTTCCTGCGCGCGCTGGTCGCGCGGCTGGTGCAGGAGCGCGGCGGCGACCCGCTGCGCGTCCACGCCACGGGCCACAGCAACGGCGCGCTGCTGTGCTGGCGGCTCGCCGCGCAGGGCAGCGACTTCATCGCCGCCATCGCGCCCAACTGCGGCCTGCTGGCCGAGGGCCAGGAGGGCTGGGACTGGCCCCGGCCGTTGCCGGTGCTGCTGCTGGCGGGAGACGAGGACCCCATGATCCCGGTCGCCGGCGGTCCCATTGGCCCGCGCCTCGGCGGCCCGCGCGGGCGGGTGCTCTCGCTGGAGGCCAGCGTCGCGCACGTCGTCGCACGCAACGCGCTCGCGCCGCTTCCGGCCGTCACCGAGGACCTGCCCGACCGCGCGCCGCGCGACGACACGCGCATCGAGCGCCGCGTGTACGCGCCGGCCCCGGCCGCCGCGGACGCACCGCCCGCGCCGCACGCAACGCTGCAGGTCCTGGTCACGCGCGGCGGCGGCCACACCTGGGCCGGCGGCGACCACGGCCGGCGCGAGTGGCTCACCGGCAAGGTCAGCGCGGACGCCGACGCGTGCGAGCTGGTGTGGAGCTTCGTGCGCGACGTGCGCCGGCACTGAGGTGCCCGCAACGCCCGGTCCCGCTGGCGGGGAGCAGCGCCGGGGGCGGTGCCGGCGCCCGGCGTTGCGCCTTGGCACCTGCAAGCCCGTGTCGCGCCGCGAATCGGCCGGCCGGCTGGGCAGCACGCGCACCTTCGCGTAGAGTCGCAGGCCGTCACGGGAAGGCCTGCAGGACCCATGAGGAGTTGCGCAATGGCTCTGCGTTCCAGTCTGCTCTCGCTGCTCCTCGTCGCCGGCCTCTCCAGCGCCGCGGCCCAGGCGCCGGTTGTCTCGCCGCACGTCTCGCTGTACCCGGACTTCAACATCCACGACTTCCGCGTGGCCGAGGTGGACGGCGACGGCGCCCCCGACCTCGTCCTGAGCACGATCTTCGACGGCATCCGCGCCGTGCGCGGCGACGGCCTGGGCGGGATCCTTGGCGTGCAGGCCGTCGCGGGCGGCGTGTTCGCCGATCTCGCGGTGGCCGACTTCGACGGCGATGGCCTGGACGAGGTCGTGCTCGTCCCCAGCTCCGGCACCGGCGTGCAGGTCCTGCTCGACGTCGGCGGCAGCTACGTCGCGGGGCCCGTGCTCGCGACCGATCTGAGGCCGCTCGTGGCCGCGGTCGCGGACCTCGACCTCGACGGGACGCTCGACGTGGCCGTCGGGCAGGCCGACAGCCCGCGCGTGATCGCCTTCCACGGCCTGGCGGGCGGCGGCTTCCTCCCGGGCGTCGACGTGCCCGCCGTCGAGGGCCCGGTGGCGCTGGCGCTGGGCGACGTGGACGCCGACGGCTGGCCCGACGTGGCCAGCGCGAGCGACGTGTTCGGCGACCGGCGCGTCGGCGTGGCGCCCTCCGACGGCGCCGGCGGCTACGAGCCGCTGGTCGAGATGCTCGCGGACCTCGAGCTGTTCCCGGGCGACTCGCTGGTGATCGGCGACGTCAACGGCGACGGCATCGGAGATGTCCTGCTGGCGCTGCGCGAGCAGGGCTTCGCGGTGTTCGCCGGCGAGGCCGGCCTGCCGCCGAGGCCGCCGGTGATCTTCGCCACCACGCTGCCGTGCCAGTCGCTGTCGCTGCTGGACGGAGACGACGACGGGGACCTCGATGTCGCGGCGGGCCAGGAGGGCGGCCTGGTCAGCCTGTACCTGCAGCAGGTCGGGGGCTTCTCGGCGCCGATCCTCTACGCGGCGGCGGTGGGTCCGCTCTTCCTGGACACGGCGGACTTCGACCTGGACGGCAACGTCGACCTGCTCACGAGCAACGGGCAGGTGCTGACCATCCTGCTGGGCACCGGCCTCGCGGACTTCCGGCCCTGCTACGGATTCGAGGGCGAGCCCTTCGCCATGGTGGCGGGCGACTTCACCGGGGACGGGCTCACGGACCTGGTCGTGACGCCGGCGGACTCCGCCGCTGCCTGGGTCTTCCCCGGCGAGCCCGGCGGCGGGCTGGGGCGTCGCACTCCCGTGGACCTCGGGCCCGCGCCCAGGCGCCTGTTCATCGGCCAGTTCGACGACACGCTGCCGCAGGATCTGGTCGCGCTGCAGGTCGCCCCGGGGCAGCAGGGCGTGGCCGTGGTGCTGGGCCAGGGCGACGGCAGCTTCTCGATCCCGGTGATCACTCCGATCCTCGACAACGTGAAGGCCGGCGCGGTGGGCGACCTGAACGGCGACCACGGCACCGACATGGTCGTGCTGCGCGGCGATGCGTTCACCAACGAGGTCATCACGCTGCTGGGCGCCGGCGACGGCGTGTTCACCCAGCTCCCCGCGCTGCCGCTGCCGACGCGGCCGATCGACGTCGAGATCGCCGACGTGGACCAGGACCTGGACCAGGACCTGGACCAGGACCTGATCGTGCTGGTCGATGGCGAGATCCTGGTGTTCCCGGGCGACGACGACGGCACCTTCCTGGATCCGGTCAGCCTGGACGTGGCGCCCGGCGCGCTGGACCTGCTGGTGGCCCACCTGAACGCCGACGGCGACGTCGACCTGGCCGTCGCGCACACCGCCGACACCGACGTGCGCGTGTACTACGGCGACCCGGGCAGCGCCTTCGCGGCGCCGGAGGTGGTGGACGTGCGCGTCACGCCCACCGGCCTGGCGGCCGGCGACCTGGACGCGGACGGCTTTCAGGACCTGGTGGTCACCGGCATCTCCAACCCGCTGCTGCCGGGCAACGTGGCCGTGCTCATCGCGGAGCACGACGGCGGCTTCGAGCTGCCGGTGTTCACCGCCGCGAGCGACGACGCCGGTGAGCCGCTGGTCGCCGACCTCGACCTCGACGGTCGCCTCGACCTCGCGCTGCTGGTGCCCGCGGGCCGGCAGCTCGACCTCTACTTCAACGCGGCCGGCGTGTGGGAGGGGCTGGGGCACTCGCTGGCCGGCTCGGTCGGGCTGTCCCGGCTGGTGGCCGTGGGGTCGCTGCAGCCGCCGTCGGAACTGCGCCTGATCGTGCAGGGCGCGGCGCCGGCGAACACCCTGCTCCTGGTCCTCGGGCTCGCCGAGCTGTCGCTGCCGTTCAAGGGTGGCGTGCTGGTGCCCAAGCCGGACGCGCTGCTGGCCGGGCTGTCCACCGACGCCCAGGGCGGCCTCGACCTCGCCGCCGACTGGCCGCCGGGCGTGCCGACCGGCACGACGCTGCTGCTGCAGGTGTGGCTCTCGGACGCCGGCGGCCCGGCAGGGTTGTCCGCCACGACGGCCGTGCGCGGCGAGGTCTACGCGCAGCCCTGACGCAACGCGTCAGCCGTCGGCAGGCGCGTCGCAGGCGGCCTTGCCGGTGCGCAGCAGGTATTGCTGGTGCTCCGGCTCGGCCATCCAGAAGCGGCCGGCGTCACCGATCGCCGTGACGATCGGGTTCACGTACGCGCCGCCGGCCTGCAGCGCCGCCACGGCGGCCAGCGCCTGCTCGCGCTGGCGCGGGCCGGTGGCGAACAGCGCCGAGCGGTACTCGTTGCCGATGTCCGCGCCCTGGCGGTCGAGCTGCGTGGGGTCGTGCGCCTTGAAGAACACGGCCAGCAACTGGGCGTAGCCGACCTGCTGGCCGTCGTACTCCACGCGCACGGTCTCGGCGTGGCCGGACTGGCCGCCGCTGACCTGTTTCGTCGTGGGGTTCTCGAGCGCGCCGCCCATGTAGCCGGCCGCGGTGGCCAGCACGCCGGGCGTGGTGCGGAAGACCTCCTCGACGTGCCAGAAGCAGCCGCCCGCGAAGTACGCGACCTCGCGCGCGTGCGCGCCCTCGGGCTCGACGCCCAGCAGCGGCTGCGGCGTGAACTCCAGCGACTCGCTGTTGAGGCAGTAGCGCAGGCCGCTGGGCGGCGGGCCGTCGTCGAAGACGTGCCCGAGGTGCCCGTCGCAGCGCGCGCACAGGATCTCGGTGCGCACCATGAGGTGCGACGCGTCGCGGCGCTCGGTCACGTTCTCCTTGGCCACCGGCGCGAAGTAGCTGGGCCAGCCCGTGCCCGACTCGAACTTGTGCCGACTGTCGAACAGCGGCAGGCCGCAGCCGGCGCAGGCGTACTGGCCGTCCTCGTGGTGGTCCCACAGCAGGCCGCAGAAGGCCTTCTCGGTGCCCTGCTTGCGCAGGATGCGGAACTGCTCGGGGGAGAGGCGCGCCTGCCACTCGTTGTCGCTGCGCACGACCTTGGGCACGGACAGCGGGCCGGAGAGCTGGCCCTGGGCGTCGAGCAGGCGGACGGTGACGGTGGCGGTGGCTTTGGGCATGTCGGGAGCGTCCTGGGCGCCGGCCGGCGCGGCGGCGACGCGCGAGCAGCCGGCGAGGAGGAGGGCTACGGCGGGGAGGGCGAGGGGGCGCAGGAGCATGGAGGTGCGGATTCGGCGGGTCGGCCGGGAGTTTCGCACAACGGCGCGATCCACGGTGTCGAGGGATAGCGCCACGCGGCCGGGTCGTCGAGACCCCGGACCTGGTTCGCGCGTCGAAGCACACGCGGGCGGCCGAACCCGAGCCGCGGCTCGCGACCCGGTTCCGCCCGCGTGTCGCGCGGACAGGCCTAGGTCTGGCTGAGCTCCAGGCGGTCCAGCTTGGTCTCGCGCCCGGTCTTCTGGACGCCCTGGGCCTTGTCGTAGCTCTCGATCAGCGCCCGGTACGGCGGGACGATGTGGTCCACCATGACGTCTGCGAACTGCATGGCGTCGGGTCGGTTCCAGGTCGCCATGAGCTCGGCCAGCACGGCATAGGTGTCGATCGGCATGGCGCCCGCCTGGACCACCCGGGCGATGGTGACGTCGGTGGCCATGCGCGACCAGTTGCCCGAGGCGTCGATGATGGTGAACACCTTGTATCCTTCGGCCAGCGCGCTCAGCGCCGGGAACGCCATGCACACGCTGGTGAGGGTGCCCGCCATCAGCAGCGTCTTGCGGCCGGTCTTGCGGATGGCCGCCACCCACGCCGGGTTGTCCCACGCGTTGATCTGGCCGGTGCGCGGGATGTAGACGGCGTCCGGGTTGTGCCGGTGGATCTCGGGGATCAGTGGGCCGTTGGGGCCGTCGGGCACCGAGGCCGTCGTGAAGGTGGGCACCCTCGCGAGGCGCGCCACCTTGGCCAGCGCCGTCACGTGCGACCTCAAGACGGGCAGCTCGATGTCCCTGACCAGCTGGAACAGGCCGCTCTGATGGTCGATCAGCAGGAGAACGGCGTCGTCCGGATCGATCATCCACTTGCTGGCCGTGGTCATGACGGATTCCTCCTTGCATGGGGACGGGTCTCGGTCACCCGCCGATCGTAGGCGGAAGGAGCGAGTCCGTCCACGCGCAAGCCGCGGACCCAAGGCTTTGCGCTGACCGCAACGGCCCGCGTTACGTCCCGCGCCGGCCACTGATTTTCCTCGCATCTTCCCCGCGCGCGGCTGATGTGGACCGCGGGGTTCCACTTGCTACGATCCGCCTTCCATGATCCTCGCCGACGCCGATCTGCGCAGCATCCAGGAGGCCCGGGACCTGGTCCGGCGGGCGCGCAAGGCCTGGGACGTCCTGCGCCGGTTCGATCAGCAGAAGATCGACCGCATCTGCGAGGCCATGGCCCGCGCCGGGTCGGAGGCCAGCGAGAAGCTGGCCCGGCTGGCGGTGGAGGAGTCGGGCTTCGGCAACCCGGTGGGCAAGTACCAGAAGAACCGCTTCTGCACGGACCTGCTCTGGGAAAGCCTCAAGGACCTGAAGACGGTGGGCGTCGTGCACCGCGACGACGCGCGCCGGTACTACCAGGTGGCCGAGCCGTACGGCGTGGTGCTGGCCATCGTGCCCATCACCAACCCGACCAGCACCGCGCTGTTCAAGATCCTGATCTCGATCAAGTCGCGCAACACGGTCGTGGTCAGCCCGCACCCGCGCGGGGTCCGCTGCATCGGCGAGTCCGCGCGGGTGATGGCCGAGGCCGCGCGCCAGGCCGGTGCGCCGGACGATGCCATCCTGTGCATGTCCAGCCCCACGCTGGAGGGCACGCACGAGGCCATGCGGGCGCGCGAGACGGGCGTGATCCTCGCGACGGGCGGCCCGGACCTGGTGCGCGCGGCCTACAGCATGGGCAAGCCGGCCTACGGCGTCGGGCCCGGCAACGCGCCGGCCTACATCGAGCGCACGGCCGACATCCACCACGCGGTGCGCGCCATCGTCGGCAGCCAGACCTTCGACAACAGCACGATCTGCGCCTCCGAGCAGAGCGTGGTCATCGACAAGCCCATCTTCGAGGCCGTCAAGGCCGAGTTCACGCGCAACAGCGCGCACTGGTGCAACCCGGAGGAGCACGACAAGCTGGCGCGCATCGTGGTGCGCGGCCGGCGTGTCAACCCCGACATCGTCGGCCTCTACCCGCACCAGATCGCCAAGCTGGCCGGCTTCTCCGTGCCCGAGACCACCACGGTGCTGATGGTCGAGGAGCAGGGCGTCGGCTGGGACTACCCGCTGTCGGTCGAGAAGCTCTCGCCCATCCTCTCGGTCTATGTCGAGGACGGCTGGGAGGCGGGCTGCGAGCGCTGCATCCAGATCCTCAACTTCGGCGGGCGCGGGCACACGCTGGCCATCCACAGCCGCGACGAGGAAGTGATCTGGGCCTTCGTGATGGAGAAGCCCACGCACCGCATCCTGGTCAACGCGCCCGCGGCGCAGGGCGCGGTGGGCTACGGCACCGGCCTCGTGCCCAGCATGACGCTGGGCTGCGGCGCCTTCGGCGGCAACATCACCTCCGACAACATCTCGGCCCACAACCTGCTGCTGACCAAGCACGTCGGCTACGTGTACGACGGCTTCGTCGAGAGCTTCCCGGACTTCTCCAAGGGGCCGCCGCGCGAGTTCAGCTTCGCGTCGCTGCCCGTGGCGCCGGCGCCCGGCGTGCGCGCGGCCAGCGGCAGCGGGGCGGTGGGCACGCCCGGGCCGGTGCCTGCGCCGCGCGGCCCCGCGCCCGAGCGCCTGGTCAGCGCCGGCGCCGTCGCGTGGCAGGGCAACCCCACGCACCCGGCCTCGCCCTTCGGCGCGCGCCCGTCGCCCGACCCGCGCGGCGCCGCTGCGCCGGCCGTGGCCTCGGCGTCCGCACCCGCATCCGGCACGCGCCCGCCCTACGAAGGCGGCCCGATCCCGGCGCCCAAGCCGCTCAAGTTCCGCAGATGATCCACCCCTCCACTTCCACCACGAGCCGGCCGCGCGCCGGCGGAGATTGACGACAGATGAGCCAGATCGCACTGGGCATGATCGAGACCAAGGGCCTGGTCGGCAGCATCGAGGCGGCCGACGCCATGGTGAAGGCCGCCAAGGTGACGCTGATCGGCAAGGAGCGCATCGGCGGCGGCTACGTCACGGTGTTCGTGCGCGGGGAGGTCGGCGCGGTCAAGGCCGCCACCGACGCCGGCGCGGCCGCGGCGCGCCGCGTGGGCGAGCTGGTCTCCGTGCACGTCATCCCGCGCCCGCACAGCGAGATCGAGCAGATCCTGCCGCAGGCCGCGCCCGCGGTCGAGGACTGAGCGACGCGTCCTGACGGCGCCCGCGCGCCGTCGCGCACGTCCGCCGCCGCGGCCCGCGGGTCGCGGCGGCGCCTGCCCTCTCCCGAGGTCCCATGGTCCAGCTCCGCGCCTTCACCTTCCTCGACTCCATGCAGCCGCAGTTCGCCAGCTTCGTGGCCAGCACCGCGCGCGGCTACCTGCCGGTGCGCGGCCAGGCCGCGCTGTACGTGGAGATCGCCCCCGGCATCGCCATCAACCGCGTCACGGACATCGCGCTCAAGAGCACCTCCGTGCGCCCCGCGGTGCAGGTGGTCGAGCGCGCCTTCGGCCTGCTCGAGGTGCACCACGAGAGCCAGGCCGAGGTGCTCGAGGCCGGCCGGCAGATCCTGCAGTTCCTCGGGCACGCGGAGCACGACCGGCTGCAGCCCAAGCTGCTCACCTCCGAGATCATCACCGGCGTGGACGACTACCAGACCATGCTGATCAACCGCAACCGGCAGGGCATGCTGCTGCTGGGCGGCGAGACGCTGTACATCCTCGAGGTGCACCCGGCGGCCTACGCCACCATCGCCGCCAACGAGGCCGAGAAGGCCTCGCCCATCAAGCTGATCCACCTGCAGCCCTACGGCGCCTTCGGCCGCCTGCAGCTCGGGGGCACCGAGGCGCACATCCGCGAGGCCGAGGCGGCCATCACCAAGACGCTGGCCGACATCGCGGGCAAGCCCAACGAGGGCCGCGGCTGATGTTCACCGGGCGCGTCATCGGCGAGATCTGGGCCACCCGGCGGCACGCCACGCTGGAGGGCTTCAAGCTGCTGCTGGTCGAGCCCTACGAGGTGGCGACGCGCGCGCCGGGCGGCAGGAAGCAGGGCCTGGTGGTCGCGGCCGACGCGGTGGACGCGGGCGTGGGCGACGAGGTCATCGTGGCCTACGGGCGCGCCGGCCGCGTGGCCCTGGGCGGCAACCACGACATCGCCGTCGAGGCCGCCATCGTGGGCGTGGTCGACGCGCACTCCGGCCCGGAGCTGGCCTGACATGCTCATGGGACGCGTCGTCGGCACCGTGTGGAGCACGCGCAAGGAGCCCTCGCTCGAGGGCATCCGCTTCCTCATGGTGCGCCCGTTCACCACCGGCCGCGAGGAGGCGCAGGACGTGGTCGTCGCGGGCGACGTGATCGGCGCCGGCGTGGGCGAGACCGTGCTGGTGGCCTTCGGCCGCGCGGCGCGCACGACGCTCGGCAGCCAGGACATCGGCTGGCAGGCGGCCGTGGTCGGCATCGTGGACGCGATCTCGCTGCAGGACGGCAGCACCTTCGAGCTGGGGCCCAACGGTGAGCGCATCCCGACGCCGTGACCCCAACCGCCGCGCGGCTCCCTTGCCGCCCGCCAACGGCGACCCCTGGCGCAGCGAGGGCGCCTTCGGCTTCGCCGCCCGTGCGCGCACCGAGGGCCCCGGCGCCGCCGGCCCCGTCGGCGGCACCGGCCCGTGCGTGGCGCTGATCGAGCTGGCCTCCATCGCCGCCGGCTTCGAGGCCACCGACGCCCTGCGCAAGGAAGCCGCCGTGCAGATCCTGCGCGCGCGCGCCGTCTCGCCGGGCAAGTTCATCATCCTCTTCAGCGGCTCGGTCGAGGACACCAGCTCGGCCTGGCGCCGCGCGCTCGAGGTCGGCGCCGACGCGCTGATCGACCAGCTCCTGATCCCCAACATCGAGCCCACGCTGCTGGCCCTCGTGCGCGGCGGCCGCCCCGCGCCGCCGCCGGTGCTGGACGCCGTGGGCATCATCGAGACGCTCTCCGTCGCCTCGACCATCCGCGCCGCCGACATCGCCGCCAAGACCGCCAGCCTGCAGTTCCTGGACGTGCAACTGGCCGTCGGCATCGGCGGCAAGTCCTACGTCACCTTCACCGGCGAGGTCTCCGACGTGACCGCCGCCGCGCAGGCCGGCGCGGCCGACGCCGAGCGCGCCGGCCTGCTGGTGCGCCGCGTCGTCATCCCGCGCCCGCACGCCGACATGTCGGGAGTGCTGGGCGGGTGAAGCAGCTCATCACCGACCGCGACCTGCTCTCGGGCGCCGTCACCGGCCGCATCGTGCTGGACGGGAGCGTGCTGCTCACGCCCGCCGCGCGCGACCGCGCCGTGCGCCTTGGCATCGAGGTCGTGGAGGCCGGCGCACCCGTCGCGGCGCCCGTCGCCGCGCCCTGCGGCCGCTGCGGCTCGTGCGGCTGCTGCGGCGGCTGCGGCGGCTGCGCCGGCTGCCCCGACGCATCGGCCTCCACCTGCGCGGCCTGCGGCAGCGCCACGTGCTCCTGCGCCGGCGCCGCGCCCCGCGCGCCCGGCGCCCACGCCCCGACGCTGGGCGCGCTGCCCGACGGCCTGTACCTCGTGCGCGTGCAATCCGGCCGGCCCGTTTCCGTGCTGCCCGCCAGCGGCCCCGGCCTGCTGCGGCGCGCGGCCGGAGCCTGAGCGTGGCGCGCCGCATCGTCACCGCCGAGGACGTGCTGGCCCTGGCCGAGGGCGGACGCCTCGTCGCCGGCGACGACGTGACCGTCACGTCCGCCGCGCGCGAGCTGGCGCGCCGTCGCAACATCACGCTGGTCGAGGGCGCCGCTGCCGACGCGCCCGCCGACCCGCTCGCCGCCGTGGCCGCCGCCACGCAGGCGGCCGCGCCCGCCGGCTCGCCCGGCACGATCATCGTCACGGCCGTGGGCGTCAACCGCCCCGGTGTGCTGGCCGAGCTGACCTCCGCCGTCGGCGAGCTGCACGGCGACATCCAGGACGTCAGCCAGCGCCTCACCGGTGGCTACTTCAGCGCCATCCTGGTGGTGGACATCCGTCGCAGCGGCCAGTCCTTCGCCGCCTTCCGCGACGCGCTCAAGGGCCTGTCCGAGCCGCGCGACTACGTCGTCACCGTGATCGACGAGCGCGTGTTCGCGGCGATGCACCGCATCTGATGGCCGCGCCGGTCAGCACGCCATGACCATCGCCCACGACGAGATCCTCCAGACCCTGCGCATGCTGCAGGTGGACAACCTGGACATCCGCACCACCACGCTGGGCATCAACCTGCTGGACTGCGCCGGCGGCTCCGTCGCGCAGGTGGCGCAGCGCATCTACGAGAAGCTCGTGCGCCACGCCGGCCCGTTGGTGGCCACCGCGCGCGGCGTCGAGGCCGAGTTCGGCATCCCGATCGTCAACAAGCGCCTGGCCGTCACGCCCATCTCGCTGGTGGCGGCCGCCTGCCCCGAGGACGACCTGGTGCCGCTGGCCGTGGCCATGGACCGCGCCGCCGACGCCTGCGGCATCGACTACATCGGCGGCTTCTCCGCGCTGGTGCACAAGGGCACCACGCGCTCGGCGCGCAACCTGATGCAGTCCATCCCGCGCGCGCTGGCCACGACGAAGCACGTCTGCGCCTCCGTCAACCTGGGCACCACGCGCGCCGGCATCAACATGGACGCGACGCTGTTCATGGCGCGCGTCATCAAGGAGACCGCCGCGCTGACCGCGGACCAGGGCGGCATCGGCTGCGCCAAGCTGGTGGTCTTCTGCAACATGGTCGAGGACAACCCCTTCGTCGCTGGCGCCAACCTGGGGCTGGGCGAACCCGACCTCGTGCTGCACTGCGGGGTCTCCGGGCCGGGCGCCGTGCGCCACGCGCTCGCCCAGCTCGGGCCCTCCGCCGACCTCGGCGCCGTCGCCGAGGCCGTCAAGCGCACGGCCTTCAAGATCACGCGCATGGGCGAGCTGGTCGGGCGCGAGGTGGCCGCGCGCCTCGGCGTGCCCTTCGGCATCGTGGACCTCTCGCTCGCGCCCACGCCGGCCGAGGGCGACTCGGTCGCGGACGTGCTCGAGCTGATCGGCCTCGAGCGCACCGGCACGCACGGCACCACGCTGGCGCTCGCGCTGCTCACCGACGCGGTCAAGAAGGGCGGCGCCATGGCCGCGCAGGCCGTGGGCGGCCTCTCGGGCGCTTTCATCCCGGTCTCCGAGGACGCCGGCATGGTCGCGGCCGTGCGCGCGGGCAGCCTCACGCTCGACAAGCTCGAAGCCATGACCGCCGTCTGCTCGGTGGGCATGGACATGGTGGCCGTCCCGGGCGACATCCCGGTCGAGACGCTGTGCTGCCTGCTGGGCGACGAGCTGGCCATCGGTATGGTCAACAACAAGACCACCGCCGTGCGCATCATCCCCGTGCCGGGCAAGCAGGCGGGCGATTCGGTCGACTACGGCGGGCTCCTCGGCACCGCGCCGGTCATGCCCATCCACCGCTGGTCGTCGGCCATCCTGGCGCGGCGCGGCGGGCAGGTGCCGGCGCCGATCATCTCGCTGCGCAACTGACCGCCGGCGGGGGACCCTGGGGCGTGCGGGCCGGCGAGGCGCGGCGGATAGGATGACCCCGTGACGATGACGGAGGCGGCGGCGTTGCGTTACCGGAATGCGCGGGACATCAGCGCATCAGCGTCGGCAAACTCCTCAGTGAGGAAGTTGCTGACGTGGGCGCGCGGCCTGCTGCTCGCCGCGCTGGCGGGTTGCGGCGGTGATTCGCCGCTGCCGACCGGTTCCGCCGCGCCGGCCCTCGACGACGGCACACCGTCCCCGCGCCGGGTCCTCGACCTTTCCGGCGACGGCTGGCGCCTGTGGTTGGACCGTACCGCGACCTGGGAGCAGGACGTGCTCCTGCCGCCTCCGGTGGACCTGGCCGCGGTCCCGGTCCGCGAACCCGGCGGCGGCTGGTCCACCCTCGAGGCGCCGGCGCTGGACGCGTGGCGCGTGGACGTGCCTTCGACGGTCGAGACCTGGGCCTGGGACGTCCTGGCCCAGGAGCGTCGCGCAGCCGGCACGGCCGCGCCGGGCGATCCGCTGGCGGGCGATCACGTCGGCGTGAGCTGGTGGACGCGCACTTTCGACGTGCCGGTCGAATGGCTGGCATCGCGCGCGGACGGCCCGGCGCGCCTGGAGCTGCAGCTCGACGCCGTGCGTCTGCGGGCCGAGGTTTTCGTGAACCGCACGCTCGTCGCGTACGACGCGGTCGGCAACACGCCGTTCACGGCCGACGTCACTTCCGCCGTGCGCGCCGGCCGCAACGAACTGGCCGTGCGCGTCACCGACCCGGGCGGCAACTTCGACTGGAAGGACCACGAGGCCCACGCGTGGGGCGAGCAGCGCATCCCCGCCAGCCACGGCTTCGGCGGCGTCACGGGCCCGGTGCGAATCGTCGCCACCGGCCCGGTGAGCTTCCGCGACGCGTGGGTGGTCAACGGCGCAGACCCGCGGATGGTGGCGCTGCACGTGGAGATCGGGAATGCCGGAGATGCGCCGGCGACCGTCGCCTGGCTGGTGCGTCTCGCGCGCGCCGACGGCAGCCCGCTGGGCGCGGCCGCCGTGCGCGTCGCCGTCGACTGCCCGCCCGGCGTCACGCACGACAGCGTCGAGTTGACGGCTCCCGGCGCCGCGCTGTGGTCGCCCGAAGCGCCGGTGCTGCACCTCGCGCGCTTCGAGCTGACCACCGGCCCGGACGTGAGCACCGGCGTGGGCGTGCGGCTCGGCCGCGTGGACGACGCCGTCGAGCGGCGCTTCGGCTTCCGCAGCTTCGCGGTGGACGACGCAGACGGGCGTGCCGTGCTGCGCCTGAACGGCGAGCGCCTCGTGCTGCGCTCGGCCATCTCGTGGGGTTTCTGGCCCGTGACCGGGATGGTCCCGCTGCCCGACCTCGCGCGCCGCCAGGTGGAGGCCGCCCGCGCGCTCGGCCTCAACATGCTGAACCACCACCGCACGCTCGCCGCGCCGGGCCTGCTGGACCTGCACGACGAGCTCGGCCTGCTGGCCTGCGAGGAGCCCGGCGGCTACGCGGTCGAGGGCGGAGGCGAGCTGGCCCGCGCGCTGGCGCGCGAGAAGCTCCTGCGCATGCTGCGCCGCGACCGCAGCCACCCGTCGCTTGTGCTCGTCAACCTGATCAACGAGCAGCAGCAGCCGCCGACGGACAGCCAGCGCGCGGACCTGCTGGACGCGCACGCCGCGGACCCGGACGTGGTCGTGACCTTCACCAGCGGTTGGGCCAAGGACGGTGACGACCCGCTCAAGCTGCACGCCCGCCCGCACGAGGCCGGGCCGCGCGCGAACGGCTGGTGGGACTACCACAACGCCGCCGGCCCGGGCGTGTGGCGCGACTCCTTCTACAAGGCGCCCGACGACTGGCGTCGCCGCACGGACAACGCCGGCGAGGTCGTGCTCTGGGGCGAGGAGGGCGCCATTGCCAGCCCGCCGCGGCTGGAGGCGATCGGCCGCGAGCTCGAGGCCCGCCGCGCGGCCGGCTTGCCGCCGGGCTGGGACGGCGCGACGCACCTGCTCTGGCGTGATGCCTACGCGCGCTTCCTCGACGCCAAGGGCCTGCGCCGCTGGTTCCCGTCGCTGGACGACCTGACGGCCGCGTGGGGCGCGGTCGCGCACGAGTACCAGGCGCGTGCGATCGAGCAGGTGCGCATGGGCGACGTGGCCGACGGCTACGTGGTCAACGGCTGGGAGTCCGAGCTGGTCGAGAACCACTCGGGCGTCGTGGACCTGTGGCGGAATCCCAAGGCGGATCCGGCACGGATGGGCCTGGCCAACGCGCCGACGCGCCTGGTCGTGCGCCTGCGCAGCAGCGTCGCGCACACCGGCGAGTGGGTCACGCAGCGCGAACGCCTGCCGGTCAACGCCCTGGCCGACGTGTGGCTGGTGGACGAGACCGGCCTCTCGGGCCGCTTCGTCCTGCGGGCCGCGCTGCGGGACGAGACCGGCGAGGTGCTGTGGTCCAACGACTACCCGGTCGAGTTGCCCGCCGACGGCGCCTTCGGCCGCCTGCTGGTCGAGCAGGTGCTGGCCTCGGGTGACTGCGACGAAGGCCAGGCCACGCTGACTGCGGAGCTGCGCCCCGCCGCGGGCGGCGCGCCCGCGGCCGTCGGCAGCGACACGCTGTGGGTGGTGGACTGGCGCGGCCAGGCGCTGCCGACCAGCATGGCCGTGCTGGAGCAGTCGCACGCGTTGCGCGGCTTCTTCGCGCGCAACGAGCGGCCCGAGCCGCAGGTCTTCCACGTGGAGCTGCCGCCGCTGGACGTGCTGCTGGTGGGCGACTGGGAGCCGGAGCTGCGCGAGGTCGTGCCGGCGGAGGCGCTGGGGCATGTCGAGCTGACGGGGCCCGACGAATACCGCGACTCCCCGGGCTGGTTCGGGAACCTCAAGGCCACGATCCGCTTCGACGAAGCCGGCGTCGCCAAGGAGTACGGCCTGCAGCACCCGACGATCGACTTCGAGTGGTCGCGCGATCCTCCCACGCCCTGGCTGCCGCGGACGAACTACGAAGTGGAATGGAACGGCTGGCTCCGTCCCTCCGAGTCGGGGCACTTCGCCCTGCAAACGCTGAGCGACGACGGCGTGCAGCTCTGGCTGGGCGACGGGGTACTCGAAGACGACGTCTGGCCGGACGGGTTCCTCGGGTCACCTGGCCGCGACGCGGCGTCGCGCGCGCCCCTCATCGACAACTGGGACGAGCACGAGCCGACCTGGGACCGTGCAGAGGTCGAACTGCGTGCAGGCGTCGCCTACCCGCTGCGCCTGCGCTACTCCCAGCGCGAAGGCGGCGCCCAGATCCGCCTGTGCTGGACGCGTCCCAGCCAGAAGTCCAAGTCCGCCCTGCTGGTCGCCGAGCTCCTGCGCCGGGCCCGCGAAGACGGAACGTCGCTGTGCTTCCTGGCCAACACCGACCGCTGGGCCGCAGCTCTCGCCGACGCCGGAGCCATCACGTACGACGGCCCGCTGCTTCACGGCAAGTACTGGCTCGGCGGCGGCTTCGCGGCCCGCTCGCACCAGCTCTTCAACGGCCTGCCCACCGGCGCGCTGGGCCGCGAGTGGCAGGAGCTGGTCCAGTACGGCGCCACGCGGCTCGGGCTGCGGCTCGAGGGCGAGGAGTGCCTGGCCTTCTGCTGGAGCGAGCACCAGCCGGAGCCGGCCACGGCCGTGGGCGTCGTGCCCTGCGGCAAGGGGCGCATCCTGCTGTCCACGCTGGACGTCGCGCGCAGCCTCAACGGGCCGGCGGGGCCCGCGGACGTGACGCGGCGCTACTTCGTCAACGTGCTGCAGTGGGCGGGGGCGCGCTGAGGGACGAGGCCGGCGCGGGGCGTCGGCAAGGGACGTGGACGGCAGCGCCGTGACGTATGCGCACCATATGTTGAACATATGTTGCGCATACGTCACGGCGCTGCCGCGCGGACTCGCCCGCGCCGGCCCGCCGGCCGTTCACCCCGCCGTCCCCGCCCCCAGCCTCCCCGCCAGGTGCCGCGCCGCCCGCTCGATGGCCCCCGGCCCCGACGTGCGCTCGCGCAGCTCCGCGAACGCCGCCCGCTGAGCGCGCCACGCGGGCGTGTCCGACAGCAGCGGCAGCGCCGCGTCCGCCACGCGCTGCGCGGCGCCGGGGTCGCCGTTGACCAGCACCAGCTCAGGCGTGACGGCGCGCCCGGCCACCAGGTTGACCTGCCCGATCCACGGCGGGATGACCAGCAGTTGCCCGATGCGCCGCACGGCCGGGCTGACGTGGTAGGCGACCACCAGCGGCGTGCCCAGCAGCGCCGTCTCGAGCGTGGCCGTGCCGGAGGCCACCAGCGCGGCGCGGCACGAGGACATGACGGCGTGGACGCGGCCGGCGTGCACGGTCAGCGGCACGCCGGCGCCGGCGGCGTGGCGCGCGAGGTTCTCGCGCTCCGGCGCCGCGACGTGCGCGGCGTGGAAGGTGACGTCGGGGTGGCGGGCCAGCAGCAGCCGTGCCGCGGCCAGGAAGGTGGGCATGTGCTCGCGCACCTCGCGCGGGCGGCTGCCGGGCAGCAGCGCGACGGGGCGCGGCAGGGACGTGATCGCGGGGTCGCGGCGCGCGGCGAGGCCGGCCTCGTCGTGGGGCAGGCCGTCCAGCAGCGGGTGGCCGATGTACGTGGCCGGGACGCCGGCCGCGCGCCAGAAGGCCACCTCGAAGGGGAAGATCACGAGCGCCTCGTCCAGCACGCGCGCGAAGCGGCGCACGCGCCAGGGGGCCCAGGCCCAGAGTTGCGGGGCGACGAAGGCGATGACCGGGATGCCGCGCGCGGCGGCGAGGCGCGCGACGAAGAGGTTGAGGCCGGGGTAGTCGACGACGAGCACGGCGTCGGGGCGGCGCGCGTCGAGGACGCCGGCGGTGCGGCGCAGGACGCCCAGCATGTGGGGCACGGCGCGCAGGGCGCCGGAGAAGCCGAAGATGGACTGGCGCACGAGGTCCTCGTGCAGGGCGCATCCGGCGGCAGCCAGCTCGGGGCCGCCGAGGCCCTCGGCGACGAGGCCGGGACGCAGCTCGCGCAGGCGGCGCAGCAGGTGCGCGGCGTGCTGGTCGCCGGAGGTGTCGCCCGCGGAGATGAAGAGGCGGGCAGCCTCAGGCAAGGATGCGCACCTCGGCGCACAGCGGGCGCAGCGCGGCCAGCGCGTCGTCCAGTCGGTCGCAGCGGACGTACAGGTGGTCGCGCGAGAAGGCCGCGGCGGCGCCCAGCGGGATGCCGGCCTGCGCGAGGGCGCCGGCCACGGCCGCGAGCACGCCGGTCACGTCCAGCGGCATGGTCTGGTCCAGCGTGATCAGCGACCAGCCGCGCTGCACGTGGCGCGCGGGCGGCATCTCCAGCAGCGCGTGCTCGGGCAGCAGGGCCGTGGCCTCGCGCTCGTCCAGGATGACCAGGCCGTGCGCGGTGCGGCAGCGCAGCAGGCCCTGGCACACGGCCGAGATCTGGGCTGGCGCCCAGGCGGCCAGCACGAAGGGGCCGCGGCGCGCGACCAGGGGCGTGCTGGCCAGCAGGGTGCGGGCGTCGGTCATGGCGTCACCGCCGTGAACGGCCACCACCACGGCACGACGATCATGGCCACGATGAACAGCACGAGCGTCAGAGGGATGCCGATGCGCACGTAGTCGAGGAAGCGGTAGCCGCCCGGGCCGTAGACGAAGGTGTTGGTCTGGTACCCGATGGGCGTGGAGAAGTCGCAGGAGGCGCCGAAGAGGATGCCGAAGATGAACGGCTCGGGCCGCAGGCCGAGCTGGCCCGCGATGGCGATGCCCAGCGGCGTGAACAGCACGGCCACGGCGTTGTTGGAGACCAGGGCGTTGATGGCGGTTGCCAGGAGGAAGAGGCCGGCGAGCACGGCGCGCGGCCCGAGGTCGCCCAGTGTGCCGGTCACCTGCCCGGCCAGCCAGGCGATCGCGCCGGAGTTCTCCATGGCCACTCCCATGGCCAGCGTGCCGGCGATCAGCACCATGACCGAGCTGTCGATGGCCGAGTAGGCCAGGCGCAGCGGCAGGCAGCCGGTCAGCACCATGGCCACGGCGCCCGCGAGGGCCATGAAGGACATGGGCTGGACCTCGAGGGCCGCCAGCAGCACCACGCTGACCAGGATGCCCACGGCCAGCGAGGCCTTGTCGCGACGCACGACCTGCTGCTCGACGCCCTCGAGCATGATGAACTCGTTGGTGTGGCGCAGGTCGTCGAGGCGCGCCTCGTCGCACACGGCCAGCAGCGTGTCGCCCATGCGCAGGCGGATGTCGGCCACGCGCTCGCGCAGGTGCTCGTCGCGGCGCAGCACGGCGATGACCGAGGCACCGCCGTGCTTGCGCGAGAACTCGGCGCCGCCCAGCGTGCGGCCGATGAGCGGCGAGTTGGGGTTCACGACCAGCTCGACCATGGTCATGGCCTTGCCCTTGGCGGAGCCGGCGAGGGCCGCGCCCAGCTCGGGCGGCAGCGTGACCCCGTCGCGCGCGACGAGCTGGTTGATGGCGCCCGGCTCGCCCTTGAGCAGCAGCACGTCGCCGGCGCGGATGAACTGCGTGCGCGGGTTGGCGATGAGCGGCGCGGTGTAGGTCTCCTCGCCGCGGATGACCATCAGCGGCGCCAGGCCCGGCGTGCGTGCGAGGACCTCCTGGTAGCTGCGTCCCACGTGCGCCGAGCCCTCGGGGAACTGCACCTCGGTGACGAACTCGCGCACGCGCGAGCCGGGAACGGACGAGGTCACGGACGCGCGCTTCGGCAGCAGCGCGTTGCCGGCCAACGCGAGGAAGCACAGGCCCGACAGGGCGTAGATCACGCCGGGGACCGCGAAGTCGAACAGGCCCAGCGGCGGCAGGCCGGCCTTCTCGACCGCTTGGCCCACGAGCAGGTTGGTGCTGGTGCCGATGAGCGTGCAGGTGCCGCCGAGGATGGTGGCGTACGACAGCGGGATGAGCAGCTTGCTGGGCGCGACCTCCAGCCTTTGCGCCACCGCCAGCACCACCGGCAGGAAGATGACCGCCACGGGCGTGTTGTTCATGAAGGCCGAGACGCCGGCCACCGTGAGCAGCAGGATGCCGATCGTGCGCGCCTTGTTCCCGCGCCCCATGCCCAGCATCGAGTGCGAGATGATGTCCAGCGCGCCGGTGCGGATCAGGCCGGCGGACAGCACGAACATGCAGGCCACGGTGATCAGCGCCGAGTTCCCGAAGCCCCTGACGGCCTCGTCGGGCGTCAGCACCCCGCCCACGACCAGCACCAGGATCGAGAGGATGGCCACCAGGTCGACCGGCAGGATCTCCAGGACCCAGACGATCAGGGTCGCCACCGTGACGGCGAGGACGAAGAGCGCTTCTCCGCTCAACGCACCAGCGCCCCGAACGGCGTGCGCCAGGGAGCGGGCGCCTGGCCACGTCCGCGGACCAGGTCGAAGTACGCCTTCTGCAGCGCGCGCGTCACGGGGCCGGGCTCGCCGCGGCCGATCGGGTGCAGGTCCACCTGGCGCACGGGCGTGATCTCGGCGGCGGTGCCGGTGAGGAAGACCTCGTCGGCGATGGTCAGCTCGCCGCGCGAGATGTGCTCCTCGCGGATGTCGGCCAGGCCGATGCTCTCGGCGGCGCGGCGCGCCAGGTGCAGCACGGTGGCGCGCGTGAGGCCCGGCAGGATGGGCGCGGAGGTGGGCGGCGTCTTGAGTACGCCGTCGCGCACCAGGAACAGGTTCTCGCCGCTGCCCTCGGCCAGGTTGCCGTCGTCGTCCATCAGCAGCGCCTCGTCGAAGCCCATGCCCTTGGCCTCGCGCTTGGCCAGCGTGGACAGCACGTACTGGCCGGTGATCTTGGCCTTGGGCAGGCTGGACCCGAGGCCGCTGCGGCGGTAGGCCGAGATGCGCACGCGGATGCCCTTCTTCAGGCCCTCGTCGCCGAGGTACGCGCCCCAGACCTTGGCCGCCACGGCCACGTGCACGGGCGGGTTGGAGCCGAGGCCACCGAGGTCGCCGTCGTCCTGGTAGACGATCGGGCGCAGGTAGGCGTCGCGCAGGTTGTTGGCCTCCAGCACCTCGATGCAGGCGTGCGCGACCTGCTCGTGCGTGAAGGGGATCTTCAGGCCGCAGACGTGCGCGCTGTCGCGCAGGCGGCGGATGTGGTCGTCGAGGCGGAAGACGCTGGCCGTGCCGTCCTCCCAGGCGTAGCCGCGGATGCCCTCGAAGACGCCGACGCCGTAGTGCAGGGTGTGCGCCAGGACCGAGACCTTGGCCTGCTCGGCGGGAAGCAGGGCTCCGTCCAACCAGATGACCGGCATGGCGTCCTCAGCCCGGGGGGTGGGTGCCGGCATTCTATCCCCGGCCCGGCCGGGCCGCGCACTCGCAACTCGCCCGCCGATTCCCGACAGTGGGCGGGCTCGCTCCGTACGAGCGGCCGACCACGATGACCGCCCCGCGCACCCTGTCCCTGCTGCTCGCGTCCCTGCTGCTGGCCTCCGCCTGCAGCGACGGCGGCCCGCCGCGCGCCCGCCCGGTCGCGCGCGTGCTGGTGGTGGGCTTCGACGGCCTGGAGTGGTCCGTGGTCCGGCCGCTGCTGGCCGAGGGCCGCCTGCCCAACCTGCAGGCGCTGATGGAGCGCGGCAGCTTCGGCTACCTGAACTCGATGACCCCCACGCTCTCGCCGGTGGTCTGGACCACCATCGCCACCGGCAAGCTCATGGAGGAGCACCGGATCCTGGACTTCATCGACCGGCGCACGGGCCAGGTCTACACCTCGTCGCGCCGCAAGGGCCGGGCGCTGTGGAACATCGCCGACCAGTACGGCCTCTCGACCAACCTCATCGGCTGGTTCGTGACCTGGCCGGCGGAGGAGCTGCGCGGCCTGGTGGTCAGCGGCAGCTCGGCCAGCGCGCAGGCGGACGCCAACTGGAAGCCCGCGCTGCTGCCGGGCGTGCCGGGACAGGTCTGGCCGGTGGAGCTGACGGACGAGGTCATGGCCCTGGCCGAGTCGGCCGGCGGCCTGGGGAACGTGCAGCGCATCGCGCGCGACAAGGTCTTCGGCGTGCTGCCCGAGGGCAGCATGGACTCGGCGCAGCGCGTAACCCTGCAGCAGACGCTGTGGTCGCTGCTCTCGGACGAGACCTACTTCCAACTGGCGCGCCGGTACCTCGCCGAGCGCCCGGCCGACCTGAACATGGTCTATTTCGGCGGCACGGACGTCATCGCCCACCGCTACTGGCGCGAGTTCCGGCCCGCGGGCTATGCTTGGCAGGATGGCGAGGAGCTGGACCGCGCGCTGTCCGCGGCCGTGCCCGGCTACTACGTGTGGGCCGACGAGATGCTGGGCGAGCTGCTGGCCGCCGCGGGCCCCGGGACGACCGTGCTGGTGCTCAGCGACCACGGCATGCACTCCGTGGCGCAGGACAAGCCGCACCCGTCCGGCTACACCGGCCACCACCAGGACGCGCCGGCGGGCGTGGTCGTGGCGGCGGGCCCCGGCATCCACCGGCAGGGCGGCCTGGTGGCCTTCCTGAAGAACGGCGCGCTGCCCACGCACGGCAGCGTGGCCGGCGTGGCGCCCACGCTGCTGGCGCTGCTGGGCATCCCGGTGGGCAAGGACATGGCCGCGCGCGCCATCATCACGCTGCTCGAGCCCGGGCCCGCGCGCGACAACGCCGCCCTGCCGCCGGTCGAGAGCCACGACCTCGGTTTCCGCGAGCCGACCGAGGACGAGATGCCCGCCGAGATGTCCGACAACTTCAAGCAGCGCTTCGGGCAGCTCGGCTACCTCGAGCTGGCGCCGCACGAGGGGCAGTCGCAGATCGTGGCTCCGCCGCCCGCGCCGGCCGGGACCGGGCCCGGCGGCTGACCCGCCGCCGGGAGCCCGTCGAAGCAGTCCTTCGCGCCGGGGAGCGGGTCTTTCGCGCCGGCTCTTCGTTGCGCGATCCTCGGCGAATCTCTGATTCGCCTGTGGTCGCGCGCCTCGAGCCGCCACGAGATCCCTCGCTCCCGGCATCGACGCACTTCTTCAACGGGCTCCTGGCCGGTTTTTTCCCGCCCCGGGTTGCGCTAGGTTCTGGCCCACCGCTTCCCGGAGCCTCGAACGATGATCTCTCCCGACGCCCTGCAGCCGCGCCTCGACGACGACGATGACGACGACGACGAGAACGGCGAGGAGGAGAAGGAGAAGAAGCCCAGGGCCAACGCCGGCGAGTTGCTGGCCAAGAGCCTGCTGGACCAGCGCATCATCCTGGTGGCCAAGCCGGTGGACCGCGAGATGGCGGCGGCCATCACGGCCCAGCTGCTGGTGATGGACGCCAAGGACGGCAAGGCGCCCATCACCATGTACGTCAACAGCCCGGGCGGCGACGCCGACAGCGGCTTCGGCATCTACGACGTGATGAAGTACGTGCGCTCGCCGATCACCACGGTGTGCCTCGGGCTGGCGGCCAGCGCGGCCGTGGTCATCTTCGTGGGCGGCCGCAAGGGCCGGCGCTTCGTGCTGCCGCACAGCCGCTTCCTCATCCACCAGCCGTCCAGCTACAGCCAGGGCACGGCCAGCGACATCGAGATCACGGCCAACGAGATCATCAAGATCCGCGACTGCTACAACACGGTGCTGGCCGAGGAGACCGGGCGCAGCGACAAGCAGATCCTCAAGGACGTGCACCGCGACTTCTGGCTCAACGCGCAGGAATCGGTCGACTACGGCCTGTGCAACGGCATCATCCGCTCGGTGGCCGAGCTGCCGCACGCCTGACGAGCCCGCGTCGCGCTCGCGACTGCCGCGCGAGCAGCGACAAGACTATTCCGTCGCCGGGACTTGCCGGCGGCGCCAATCCGGTCCAGCATTCGGTCAGCCGGGCCCCCGAACCCGGCGACGCCGCCCGCACGCCCGATTCCGTGCGCGGCGCACCTCCGGGATCCAGGAGGTCGTGTCCGTGATGCGCCTGCTCCAGCTGTCGGGCCTCGCGCTGCTCTGCGGCGCGGCCGCGGCCCAGAACGGCAGCAACTATCACGTCCTGACCAACGGCGCGGACGTCACGTACCTCGGCGTCGGCGCCGGCGGCGCGCAGGGCGCGCAGGGCGCGCAGGACGGCCTGGGCACCTGGGTGGCGGGCGAGGACCTCAAGGGCTCACACCTCACCCCACTGGGCGACTTCGGCTACCTGAACGTCGCCTTCCGCGAGTCCCTGTGCGTGCTGCAGCCGGGCCCCGGCGGCGCGACGGCGCTGCGCTTCCCGGCGCTGCTCTTCCTCGAGCTGCGCGGGATGAACCCGCACGCGCCGCCGGTCTTCACCAACCCGGCCTGCACGCAGCCCAGTTTTCCGCTGGGCGCCAGCGGCTTCGTGCCCTACGGCACGGCGCCGGGGGCGTCGGCGTCCTTCGTCACCGCGCTGGTCCCCTCGGCCATCCTCCCCGGCGGGGTGGCCGCCCTGGTGCCCAACGTCGGCCTGCTGCCGTCGGCGATCGGCGGCCAGGTCGAGGTGGTCGGAGCGGCCTCGGTGCCGGGGCTGCCCATCGCGTCCACGGGCCTGTGCTGGACGGTGCAGTTCACCTGGTCGCCGTCGGCCATGGCCCTGCACGACGACATCGACGGGCTGTGGCACTGGGTCCGGAACTCGCCCGACGACAACCAGTACTGGCAGTTGAGCAACAACGAGCAGAACCTGTGGCAGTCGCAGTCGGTGGGCAGCGACGCGCAGCTCACGGGCGTGAGCGTGTTCAGCGCCAACGTGGACTACGCGCTGGACCTGTCCACGCCGCAACCCGTCACCGTGGCCGCGCTGGCGCCGCGCGCCGGCACGACGCCCTACTCGGCCTGGACGGCCAACGTCGCCAACGAGTACGGCGTGGTGCTGCACCCCAACGGCGGTTTCGACGTGGGGCGCGGCAGCTCGGCCATCAGCGTCAGCGGCACGGCCGGCGTGCCCAACCCGGTCACGGGCGTGGGCAACCAGGACCCCTCGCTGGGCACGGCGGTCACGACGCTGGGCTTCGCCACTTGGGACGACGGCGGCGACTTCGACGGCTCGCTGCGCGCGACGTGGATGTCGCTGGACCTGCTGCAGGTCCGCGGCGGGCACCCGGCCACGGACCCCGGCGTCACGCAGGCCGGCGGCACGCTGCGCCTGCCGGTGGTCTCGGCCGGCCTGGTGCAGCCGCTGACCGTGGCCTCGCTGGTCGGGTACGGGCACGTGACCAGCATCGGATTCGCGGATCCGTACGCGGCCTTCTTCCAGCTCACCATCGGCGGCGCCAGTTGGCAGGTGCCGCTGCTGCAGCATCCGCCGGCCTGCTTCGGCCAGGCGGTCAACATCACTTACGGGACGACCGGTCGCCTGGGCGCGCTCGGCGCGCCCGGTCGATTGACCTTCGACCCGTCCATCGCCGACCTCTCCGGCAGCCGGCAGCTCTTCCTCTTCGATTGAGTCGCGCGACGCCGAGGCCGCTGGGCCCGGCAACGCGCGACGACCTCCCGGCCGACACCCGATCCCCGGCCGGGCCTGTTCCCTGTTCGAGAAGGAGTCTTTTCATGATTTCGTGCATGCGGATGCGGCGCGCGCTGGCGGCGCCGGTGGTTCTCGCGCTGCTCGCGTGGCCTGGCGCGGCGCTGGCGCAGAACGGCAGCAACTACCACGTCCTCGGCAACGGCGCGGACGTGGCCTATTTCGGCGTCGGCGCCGGAGGCGCGCAGACCGCGCTCGACGGCCTCGGCACGCACGTGGCGGGCGAGGACCTGAAGGGCTCGCACATCACGACCCTGGGCGACTTCGGCTACCGGATGTCCGGCTTCGGCGAGACCGTGTGCCTCTTCAACGCGGGCCCGGCCGGCACGGCCATCAAGTTCGCCGGCCTGCTCTTCGTCGAGCTGGACGGCCTCAACGGCCACCTGCCCCCGGTCTTCACCAACCCGGCCTGCACGGTGCCCAGCTTTCCGCTCGGCATCAGCGGCTTCATCCCCTACGGCACGGGCCCGGGTTCGTCCTTCAGCTTCCTGCTGTCGGGCGTGCCCTCGGCCACGGGCCTGCCCAGCTCCACGGTCGTGCTGCTGCCCGACAACGGCCTGATCTCGTCCGCCGCCGGCGGCACGGCCACCATCGTGGGCGTCGCGGCGCTCACGCTGCCCGTGGCCTCGACCGGCTTCTGCTGGGGGGTGGACTTCACCTGGACGCCCTCGGCGCTGCCGTTGCTGGACGACATCGACGGCTTGTGGCACTACGCGGTGAACTCGCCGGACGGCAACCCGTACTGGGCCATGAGCGGCAACGAGCAGAACCTGTGGCAGTCGCAGACGGTGGGCACGGACACGGGCGCCACGGCGGCCCTCGCGTTCTTCGCCAACGCCGACTACGCGCTGCGCATGTTCTCGGTCGAGCCCAACACGATCGCCACGCTGGCCCCGCGGCCGGGCGGCGACTTCGCGACCACGACCGTCAACGTGAGCAACGAGTTCGGCGTCGTCGTGCACCCCAACGGCGGCTTCGACGCGGGCCGCGGCAGCGCGGCCATCAGCTTCAGCGGCACGGCCGGCGTGCCCAACCCGGTGACGGGCCTCGGCAACCAGAACCCGGCCGCCGGCGCGCCGGTGACCACGCTGGGCTTCGCGACCTGGGACAACGGCGGCGACCACGACGGTTCGGTGCGCATCACCTGGCTGTCGGTGGACTTCCTGCAGGTGGGCGGCGGCAACCCCGACACCGACGCGGGCATCACCAAGGCGGGCGGCACGCTGCGCCTGCCGGTGGTCTCGTTCGGCTTCCTGCAGCCGCTCACGGGCCTGGGGCTGAGCCTCTTCGGCCACGTGACCGCGGCCGGCTTCCCGGTGGGCATCGGCGGCGCCTCGTGGCAGTTGCCGGTGTCGCCGCAGCCGACGGCGTGTCTTGGCGTGGCGGCCAACCTGACGTACGGCACGACGGGTCGCAAGGGATCGCTCGGTGCGCCGGGCGGCCTGACCTACGACCCGGCCGTGGCGGACCTCTCGGGCAGCAAGCAGTTGTTCCTGTTCGACTGAACGTGTTCCTGGGCAGCACGCTTGCCGGCCTCCTCCGCCTCGCGGCGGGGGAGGCCGGGGGCGGCGCTGCTGTCGATCAGCGCGAGCAGCGATCCACGGTAGATTGGCTCGCACCCCGATTCCCGGAGGGCAGGCGATGCCGCTCCCAACCGCAAACCGCGTCCGTGCGCTGGTGCTGGCCGCCGCGTTCGGCCTGATGGCGCAGCCGGCCGCCGCGCAGAACGGCAGCAGCTACCACGCGCTGACCAACGGCGGGGACATCGCCTACATCGGCGTCGGCGCCGGCGGCTCGCTGGGGCCTGGCGACGGCCTGGGCCCTGGGTGGACGGCGAAGACCTGCGCGGCAGCCACCTCACGCAGTTGGGCGACTTCGGCTACCGGATGCCGGGCTTCACCGAGTGGATGTGCCTCTACGGCCCCGGTCCGGGCGGCAGCGTCAAGCTCAACTTTTCCTTGCTGCTGTTCCTCGAGCTGCACGGGCTGAACCCGAACCTGCCGCCGGTGTTCACCAACCCGGCCTGCACGCAGCCCAGCTTCCCGCTGGGCACCAGCGGTTTCGAGCCGTACGGCACGGCGCCCGGCACATCGACGTCCTTTGTCTTCACCCAGCTTCCGTCAGCGTTCGTGGCGAGCTGGGCGGTGCTCGTGCCGAACGGAGGGCTCGCGCCGGCGTCTGCCGGCGGCACGGCCGAGGTCGCGGGCGTGGCGGGGGGCATCTCGCTGCCCATCAACTCCACCGGCCTGTGCTGGAGCGTGCAGTTCACCTGGTCTCCGTCCGCGGTCGCGTTGCACGACGACATCGACGGCCTGTGGCACTGGGTGGCGAACTCGCACGACGACAACCAGTACTGGCTGCTCAGCAGCGACGAGCAGAACCTGTGGCAGTCGTTCACGGTCGGCTCGGACGCCGGCCTCACCTCGACGCGCCTGTTCACCGCGAACGTCGACTACACCCTGGACTTCAGGTCCGTCGAGGCGGTGACGGCGGCAACGTTGGCGCCACGCGCCGGCACGACGCCGTACTCGTCCTGGACGGACAATGTCAGCAACGAGTACGCGGTCGTGCTGCACCCCGACGGCGGCTTCGACATCGGGCGCGGCAGCGAGGCCATCAGCCTGTCTGGCACGGCCGGCGTACCCAACCCCTTCACCGGCAAAGGCAACCAGGACCCGAGCCTCGCGCCGGGCACGCTGACCACGCTGGGCTTCGCGACCTGGGACAACGACGGCGACTACGACGGCTCCGTGCGGCTCACGTGGCTGTCCCT
>Ga0247727_10002619_pt1 | contig 40832 bp, 28 predicted proteins | sample WisWelCaveWW1625_FD_202498 | JGI IMG/M metagenome (GOLD analysis project Ga0247727, IMG submission 202498) | Biofilm microbial communities from Wishing Well Cave, Virginia, United States - WW16-25 | ecosystem: Environmental > Aquatic > Deep subsurface > Groundwater > Cave microbial mat | place... | reverse complement strand
CCGCCCGGATCACCTTGACGGCGACCTGGCGGCGGACCGGCTCGGTCTGCTCCGCGAGCCACACCTCGCCCATGCCGCCCTCGCCGATGCGCTGCATGAGCCGGTAGCGGCCGGCGACTATGCCGCCGCCGGGCGACAGGCTCCGGATGTCGACCGTCGACTGCTCGCGCAGCGGCGTCGGCGACGGATCCTCGGGCGGACCGTCGGGCGGCTGGCTCATCGGAGTGGGGGCACCCTACGACGGTGAGCCGCGTCGGGTCAAGCACGCCGGCGAGTCTGCCCGTAGGGCCACGAGCGCCAGCAGGCCCGCGGCAGCGAGCCGTGGGGTCCGTAGAGCGCCTAGCCGGCCCAAACGCCGGGAGTCGTCTGGCGGCAGTCGGGGCAGCGGCCGCTCGCGTCGAGCCGGTTGCGCAGGACCCGGTAGCCGAGCCGCTCGACGAGCAAAGCCCGACAGCCCGGGCAGTAGGTGTTCTCCCAGCTCCGCACGGCGCCGGGCAGGTTGCCCGCATACACGAAGTGCAGGCCCGCGCCGGCGCCGATCTCCGCCGCGCGCAGCAGCGACTGCACCGACGTCCTTGGCGTTTCGCCCATCCGATAGTCCGGATGGAACGCCGTCACATGCCACGGGATGTCGCGTGAAACCGAGACCAGGAAGCGCGCGATGTCGCGCAGTTCCTCGTCCGAGTCGTTCATGCCCGGGACCACGAGCGTCACCACCTCGAGCCAGAAGCCCTTCTCGTGGAGCGCGCGGATCGTGAACAGCACGCGCTCGAGCGTGCCGCCCAGGTCGCGATAGCCCCGGTCACGGAAGCCCTTCAGGTCCACCTTGTAGAGCGACACCCATGGCCGCAGGTACTCGAGCACCTCCTCGGTGCCGTTGCCGTTCGAGACGTACGAGCACACGAGCCCTTCCGCCGTCGCGTGCTTGAACACCTCGACCGCCCATTCGCTCGTGATCAAGGGCTCGTTGTAGGTCGAGGTCACGATCCGCGCCCCCGCGCGCTTCGCCGCGCTCACGATGTCCTGGGGGCTCATCGTGTCGGGCGGCGCGAGGGCTTTCGGATCACGCAGCGCCTGCGACGTCACCCAGTTCTGACAATTCGACACCCCGAGCAGGCCGGCGAGGTAGCTGTGCTCACCGTCCACCTCGAGGTTGTAGACGTCGCCCGCATAAGGCTCCAAGCCGATGGCTCGCACCGGGATCAGGTAATGATCGCCAGCCTCGAGCATCCGGCGTCGACGAATACTCTTCTCGTACCACACCACCGTATACTGGATTGGGGCGCGCCTGACGCTGCGGCCCTGCACGACTCCACTCGTGCCAACACGATGCGCGTATAGGGATGGGAAGCGACCCGCGCGCAGCACCAGCCACGCGACGCCGTAGGCGAGGCTGCGCGAGACCGTAGTGGCGCTCAGCTTCCCGTTCGGATAGCGGTGACCATCCCCGGCGGCATAGGCCTGGAGGAAGGCCTGCACGATCCCGGGCGTTGCGCCGGCCACGGCGGGAGGTACGCGCTTCTCTGTGCTGCGACCGCCCGCCAAAGCCTTGAACAGGAGCGCCGCAGAGCTCTTGCCGACGGTCACGCCCAACGTCGTCTCCCGCACGACCAGACGGGCGTCGAGGCCGAGGCATCGTTTCACCAGCGCTCGAGTGCGTTCCGCGAGGCCGGTCTCGTGTGGCCCGAAGCTGAAGCTCAGGACGAAGGTGTTGGGCCGCTTCTTGCTCCTGACCACACAGCCTTCGGCACAGTAGTAGCCGAGGAGCTCGGCGAGGTCGACGTCCAACTCGAGCCGGGCGGGGATTCCCGGCCGACGCTCGCCCGGAAAGCGGACGGAGTCTCCTTCAGGAATGATGGCGGCGGTTCTGGAGTCCCCGCCGAGGCCCCGGGCGAGCTTGCTGCGCACGTGGCGGACGTATGAGCCCTCCCGGCCGATGGCACGGCCGATCGCCCGCGACGTCTCGCCGGCCGCCGTGGCTGCCGCCACGAACTCGCGGCGCTCGGCCGACAGGGCCCAAGTCACCTTGTAGGTCACGCGGTGTGAGCGGAGCAGCGCGGCCACGTCGAGGGCAGCCGGGCCAAAGGCGCAAGGATGGCGCGGGACGGCGAGGTAGTGCCCTGGCGTGAGGTCTCGCGCCGCGACCAGGACCGGGGGTTCGCCGGGATCCTCCGTCGCATAGATGCGATGGTCCGGTGTGCAGCGCACCGGGGGCAGGTGGAACGGCCGGATGCGCACCAGGTCGCCTCGATAGGGATGCCGTACCACACCCAGCAGCCGTTGGCGGGCTCCTGAGGCGGCCACGACGTGCCGATCCTCGGGGAATGCGAGGTCAGCGTCGTCCCGCTTCTCGGTGCGCGTGCAGGAGTCGAAAAGCTCGGCGAAAGTCGCGGGCCCCGCGTCGGTGGCGACCATCGTGTCGCCCGTGAAGCAGTAGCCGCAATGGTAGTCGCAGCCGAGCATGCCGAAGGAGAGCGCCTTGGCACCCGGGAGAGCGTGGAAGAACGGCTTCTTCTCGACCGGGTCGAGCTGCAGCGCCGCGACGTAGCCGAACGGCACGCGCAGCGTGCCCGCGTCGTTGAAGCGGACCCGGCAGATCCCGTCGCGGCCCGGCGGGATCAGGCAGCGGTGGCCGCACGCCACGCAGCGCACGCGGCCGTTCTCGAGCCGCTCGTAAAGCTCTCCTTCGCGCGTGTGGCGCGCGAGGAGCTGGGCCAGCGGCTGGCCGGCGCTCGGCATCGGCGCTCCCCCTCTCCGACTATACTCCGTCGGAGATCCCGATGAGCGGAGTACGCATCGAGCGAGACGGCCGCCTCGCCGTGCTGCGCCTCGACAAGGCGCGCGGCAACGCGATCGACGAGCCCCTCGTCCTGAACCTCGCGTCGGCCGCGGCTGAGCTCGCGCAGGACGACGCGGTCCGTGGGGTTCTGCTCGCCTCCGCGCACCCAAAGCTCTTCTGCCCCGGCCTCGACCTCGTGTCGCTCGCGGAGTACGACCGCCAGTCGATGGCCCGCTTCATGACCTCGTTCAGCGTGGCGGTGTGGGCGCTCTACGGGTTGCCCAAGCCGGTGGTGGCCGCGGTCTCCGGCGCGGCGGTGGCCGGGGGCTGCATCCTGGCGCTCACCGCGGACCAGCGCGTGCTGCGACGCGGCGCCCCGATCGGCCTCAACGAGGTCAAGGTCGGCGTGCCGCTGCCCTGGTCGGTGTCGCTGCTGCTCCGCGCCAGCGTGCCCCCGCAGGCGCTCTCGCGGATCGCGCTCCTCGGCCGCAACTTCAGCGACGACGAGGCCCTCGCCGTGGGCCTCGCCGACGAGATCGCGGACGTCGAAGGGTTCGAGGGCCTCTGCCGCTCGCGGCTCGAGGAGTTCGCGGACAAGGACGAGCACGCGCTCGCCACCACCAAGGCCTGGCTGCGCGAGAGCACGCTCGCCCTGATGATGGCGCACGAGCGCGAGCGCCTGCCCGGCTTCCTCGACGGATGGTTCTCGGAATCGACACAGGAGCGCATCCGCGCCACGGTCGCGAGCCTGAAGGCCAAATGACGTCGGGCTACGGCGAACGCCGCGAGCGCCTCCACAGCCATACGATGGCGGCGGCCGTGGCTGCGACGGCCACGATGCCCAGCCCCCGGTTCGCGTCCGCGACGAGCGCCTTCACGTCGTCCCAGCTCGCCGCGAGCTGGTAGCCGACGAAGGCGAGCATGGCATACCAGATCGCGGACGCGACCGCGGCGGGCAGCAGCGCCTTCAGGGGCGGAAGCCCCGCCACTCCCGCGAACGGCGGCACCGCGGCCCGCAGGCCCGGCAGGAAGCGGCTCACGAAGATGCCGAAGCTGCCCCAGCGCGCGTACGCCTCTTCGAGAGCGGCGAGCGCCTCGGGCGGCATGATCCTCCGGCCCCGGCCGTCGCGGAAGAAGGCGCGGCCGTGGCGGCGGCCCAGCCAGTAGGTCCCCGCCGCGGAGGAGAGGTTCGCGAGCCAGCACAGCACGGTGAGCGGCACCACCGAGACCTCGCCACGCCGGGCCAGGAACGCCCCGAGCGCGACGGCGGTGTCGGCCGGCACCGGCGGAAAGACGTTCTCGAGCGCCGAAAGCGCCATCAGCACCAGGTACGTCGGCACCAGCGGCAGCGACGCGAGCGCGTCGAGCAGCCGTTCAAGCACGCGTGACGGCCTCGTGCACGAGCGTGAGCAAGGGAAGGAATGGGCGACCCACGGCGCGCGACATGCCGATCTCGCAGGTGCGGCAGGTCGAGTAGCACGAGGCGGAAGGCTGGCGCTCGATCAGGCCATTCACCTCGGCGGCTTCGGCAGCGGTGGCGCTCGCCGTCAGCTCCGGGACGAGGAAGCCCTTGTCGCCGGCGAAGCCGCAGCACTCGGCGAACTGCGGCAGCTCCACCGCCTCCGCGTGCGCGCGCGCGACCGCGAGCAGGTCGGGGAGCCCCCCGGCCTTCACGAGCGTGCAGGTCGGGTGGAGGATCGCCGTGCCGGGACGCCGCGGCGACGGAGCGGAGAGGCCGGGCAGCACCTCGCGAGCCCAGAACGCCGGGAAGTCGAGCATCCGCACCTCGCGGCCGGTCTCGCGCAGGACCCCGGTCACCGCATCGGCGAGCGTGCCCGCGCAAGGCGAGGCGTCGGTCACCACCGGCAGCCGGCCGCCGCTCGTCGCGCGCCAGAGCGCCTCGGCCGTCTGGCGAGCGGCAATGCGCGCGGCGTCGGCGTAGCCCTTGCTGGCGAACACCATGCCACAGCACAGGCCTGAAGCAGCTTCCGGCACGCGCACGCCGAAGCCCGCCCAGTCGAGCACCTCGCGCATGGCGCCGGCCGTCGTTGGCGCAGTCTCTCCGGGCAGCGCGCCGACAATCCGCGTCAGACAGCTCGGGAAGTAGACGACGGCACGCCGGGCCTTGCCATCGGCCTCGGCCGGGCGCCGCAACGGCGGGGGCTCTCTTGCCAGCAGCCCGGGCGCCGGCCGCGGCAGCGCAAGCGAGCGAGGGAGGCGCGGCACCAGCCCGGGCAGAAGCGCGGCCGCGCCATCCGCGGCGAGCTCCAGGAGCCGCGCGCCGAGGGGCAGGGCGCGCAGCGCCGCCGCGGCGCCGAGCCCGGCACGCGCCAGGCCGGAGGCGGCTGCGAAACGCGAGGCGGCGGCGCTGGCGACGCGACGTGCCCTTTCGGAGTGCGAGGCCGCCAGCAGCTCCTTCATGAGCGCGCCGGTGTCGATCTTCACCGGGCAGGCGGCCTGGCACATCGAGTCGCCGGCGCAGGTCAGGACACCCTGGTACGCGAAGTCCTGCTCGAGCGATTCCGCCCAGGCGCGGTCCAAGGGATCGCTCGACTGGCCGAGCCGCGCCAGCTCGCGCGTGACGACGATCCTCTGGCGCGGCGTGAGCGTGAGGTCGCGCGAGGGGCAGCGCGGCTCGCAAAAGCCGCACTCGATGCAGCGGTCCGCGAGCGGTGAGATGGTCGTGCAGGGCTTGAGGTTCTCGAGGTGCGCGCGCGGGTTGGCATTCAGCAGCACGCCCGGGCTGAGGATGCGCTCGGGGTCGAGCAGGCGCTTGACGCGCTCCATCACGGCGTAAGCCCGCTCGCCCCACTCGGCCTTGACGAACGGCGCCATGTTCCGGCCCGAGCCGTGCTCGGCCTTGATCGCGCCGTCGTACTTGCCGACGACCAGCTCGACGAGGCCGCGCATGAAGGCGCCGTAGCGCTCGACCGCTTCGGGGCTGCGAACGTCCTCGGCGAGCACGAAATGCAGGTTGCCGTCTTTGGCGTGGCCGAAGAGGCAGGTGTCGGGAACGCCGTGGCGCTCGAAGAGCGCCTGGCAGTCGCGGATCGCCTCGGCCAGGCGCTCGACCGGTACGGCGACGTCCTCGGTCAGGAAGGCGGTGCCGGTTGGCCGCAAGGCGCCGGTGCGGGCCGCGAGACCCTTGCGCAGGTGCCAGAGCGCCGCGCGCTCCGCCTCCCCCGTCGTGAACCGCGGCGGTTCCAGCAGGCGATGCCGCTTCAGGATCACCAGGGCGTCGGAGACGGCCGAGGCCAGCGAGCCAGCGTCGGCGCGCCGCAGCTCGATGAGCAGCGCCGCGTGGTGTTTCTCGACCTCGAACGGAAGCGCGTGTTCCGTGGCGATCGAGCGCAACGCCGCGCCATCCAGGATCTCGAGCGCGTCGGCCCCGGCCGCGGCGAGCGGCGCGACGGCCCGCCCCGCGTCCTCGAGCTCGGCGAGGAAGACGAGCGCGGTGGCGCGCGCGGGCGGCTCCGGGACGGTGCGCAGGGTCATCTCCGCCACGAAGCCGAGCGTTCCCTCGGAGCCGACCATCAGGTGCGCCAGGATCTCGGCGGGGCTGTCGTGGTCGACGAAGGCGTTGAGGCTGTAGCCGCTCGTGTTCTTGGTCGCGAACTTTCTCCGGATCCGGCTGGCGAGCGGCTCGTTGCGGCGGATCTCGTCGCGCAGCGCCAGAAGCTCCGCGTGGAGCGCCGGGCGCGCCCGCCGCAGCTCGGCGTCCGCGTCGGTCTGGCGCGTGTCGACGACGGCGCCGTCGGCGAGCAACACGACCAGGCTGTCGAGCGTGTGGTAACTATTCTGCGCGACGCCGCAGCACATGCCCGAGGAGTTGTTCGCGAGGATGCCGCCGATCATGGCGGCGTCGATCGACGCCGGGTCCGGCCCGATGCGCCGGCCGTGCCGCGCCAGCAGGCGGTTCAAGTGGCCGCCCACGACGCCTGGCTCCGCGCGGATGCGCGCGCCGTCGTCGAGCACGCGCGCGGAGCGGAAGAAGGGAGCGAGCTCGACCAGCACGTCGTCGGTCACGGCCTGTCCGCAGAGCGAGGTCCCGGCCGCGCGGAAGGTGAGGTGGCGGCGCCTTTGGCGCGCCCAGGCGAAGAGCTCGCGCATCTCGGCGAGGCCGCGGGGGCGCACGATCGCCTCGGGGATCAGCCGGTAGATCGAGGCGTCGGCGGAGCGGCCGAGGCGGTCGATCGGGCGCGTCAGCACGCGATCCGGCGAGAGGATCCGCTCGAGGTCCGAGACGACCCGGGGATCGGACTGCCGCAGGACGGTCGCGCTCACGGCGCTGGCTCGGCCACCGGGACCTGGAAGCGGTAGCGGGTGCCGCCGGCGTTGAGCGTGATGGTCACGGTCTTCTTCGTGGTCAGGCGGTCGCGCGTCATGCCCGAACCGTCGGTCACCAGGACCCGGCCGGCCGAGTAGAGCGAGCCCGTGGAGCTGCGCAGGCGCACCTCGACCGCGGGGAAGCGCTTGCCGCCACGCTTCTGGATCCGCACCAGGATCTGCGCCTGGCCGCCTCCGGCCGGCAGCTCCTTCGGCTCGGCCCAGGCGGCGACCACGATCGGCTCGGTCACGGGGGTGACGGGAAGCGGCTCCTCTTCGCCGGCCGGCTCCGGCGTGAGCGCCGTTCCGGGCGCCTGCGGCGGAGTCGGCGGCGGATCGCGGAGGCCGAGCGTGGCGCACGCGCCGGCGACGAGCGTGGCGAGCAGCAGGCGGAAGGCGAGGGAGGCCTGGCGTCGAAGCATGAAGCGCGCCCGTGCGTCGCGGGGCTGCCCTATCGTACAACGCCGGGCTTCGGGCTCTCTCGACCGGCTACCCTTTCGCCCCGAACCTCGAGACCACGACAGCGTCGATTAGACTTGAGCGGTCGTCCCATATCAGAATCCGCTCGACACCCGGACCACTCTGGAGTCGCGCGACCGCCCGGGGAGGAGGGGTTATGACGACCATCCGGCAGATGCTGGCGAACAAGCGCGACGTCCACACGATCGACCCGGACGCCACGGTCTTCGAAGCGCTGCGGCGGATGGAGGAGAAGAACGTCGGCGCGCTGCTGGTGATGAAGGGCGAGGTCCTGGAGGGGATCTTCTCCGAGCGCGACTACGCGCGGCGCATGATCCTACGCGGACGCACCTCGAAGGAGACGCCCGTGCGCGAGGTGATGACGTCGGACGTGTTCGTGATCACGCCCGACACGACCTCCGGCGAGTGCATGGTGCACACGACGGACCGGCACATCCGACACCTGCCGGTGGTCGAAGCGGGACGCGTGGTCGGCGAGATCTCGATCGGCGACGTGGTGCGCAGCGTGATCGACGACCTGCGCTTCACGGTGCGGCAGCTCGAGGGCTACATCAAGAGCGGCGGCTAGCCCACCCGAAGACGCCGAGACGGCCGTTCAGGTCGACTGGTTCTTTGTCAGGCCAGGCACCAACGAGCCCGAAGCTCCCGCCACGGGAGCGACGGGGAGCTTCGGACGGAATCAGTTCGAGAGCGTCCAGGCCAGGAACAGGCGCAGCTCGGGGTTGCGCTGCGTGATCGTGCGGCGGCCCTCGCCGATCTCGGGCGGGACGCCGCTGCCCGCGAAGTCGTAGTGGCTGCGGCGGAAGAACAGCGAGCCGTCGGCGCCCGCCGACAGGCTCTTCGAGATCGGCAGCTCCAGCTTGAGCTGGAGCTGGTGGACGTTGTGGTTCGAGCTCAGGCCGAGCTCGGCGGTGTCGTTGTTGTAGATCGAGCCGTTCGACACGTCGATGTAGCTGTAGCGGTAGCGCCCGACGAGGAGCGGGCGGCGCTTGCGCAGCAGGTACAGCTCGAGCGAGGCTCCCGCCCCCGGCCCGTAGTCGTACTCGCGGAAGCGCTCCTGGTTCGCGACATCGGCGAGGAAGGAGAGCTCCGAGTTCACGGCCCCGAGCAGGATGAAGTACGCCTGGACGCGCATGTCGAGCTCCAGCGCCCTGGAGAGCGCGAAGCGCGAGAGCAGCGCCGGCCCGAGGCTCTGAACACCGTACTCGAAGGCCTCGTTGTCGATGTAGTCGAAGTCCTGCTGCAGGGCGAGCGAGTGGTTCGCGCCGACGAGCCTCGAGAACAGGTCACCGCGGATCAACAGGCGGCCGACGCGGGTCTTGTCGCCGAAGTTGGACTGGGAAATGGCGTCGAAGCGGTCGTAGGGTCTCCGGTTGTCGGGATCCCAGGCGTCGCCGTAGCTGAGCCCCGTCTCGAGGAAGCCGTAGCTGTTCGTGTTCTCCGTGATCGACTCACCCTCGCCCATCACGCGCGCCCCCGCCCGGACGTGGAGCTGGAACGTCGGACGCCAGTCGAAGGGATGGGACGGGTTGCCCTTCACCTCGCTCGCGTCACCGGTGAGGATCCGGTTGAAGCCGCGGATCGGGTTGAACAGGAAGGCCGCCGCTTCGCGGCCGACGCGCCCCTTGCCCCGTTTCGTGTTGTCGACAATCAGCGACGAAACCCGGTAGGCCAGCTCGCCGCGGGCGATCCCGCCGATGCCGGTCGAAACCATGTCGTTGAACGACATCGGGTGCGTCTCGCCACAGCACTCCCAGACGAAGGCGCCCACGACCGACATCGCGGACGAGCCCCAGAAGCCGATCCCGTTGGCGCGCGCGGCGTTGAAGTTGGTCGCGCCGTTGAACGGGTGGATCAGCTGGTTGGTCCTGAACTTGTTGTCGTCGTACGTGAAGCCTTCCTAGAGGTTGGCCCAGAAGCTTCGCGGGCTGATCTGGTTGAAGTTCGCGTCGCGCACGTACTCGTTGAACATCGACGCCCCGAAGTTGATCCCGAGCATCTCGGCCGTGGCCCAGCCCCAGCTGCTGGGCACGCCCCACGCGTCGCGGCTGGCGCCGGGCGGGGCGAGCGGCAGCGGGCGGCCCGTCGCCGGGTCGAAGAGCAGCGGCTTGCGCGCGGGATCGGGGGGCGTCCCCGCGAACGGCCGCCACGCGAGGCCCAGGCGCGCACCCCATTCCCGGCCGTCGGGCTTTCCCCGGGCTCCAGCTCGCCCTGCTTGTTGTAGAAGAGCTCGCTGCGAGGGTGGATGCGCACGATGCCGAGCCGCGCCTGGAAGTACGGCCGGAAGCGCCGATCCGGGTTGAAGACGCGCGTGACCGAGCCGAAGGTCTCGAGCCGGGCCCACTCCTCCTGAGGGCCCGAGCCGGGCGGGATCACCGCGGGCTTCAGGTCCATCGAGCCGAACTGTAGCCCGGAGCCGAAGCGCCACGCACCGGAGGTCGTCTGCTTCGCGATCCGGAGCTCGAACTGCAGCGGCCGCTCCAGGAACGCGCCGTAGCCGCCGCCGGCGCTGCCGGATTCAGTCGAGCTCGCCCTCGACGAACCACTCCCCGCGCATCCGGTCGAGGAACAGGCGGAAGGCCCCGTTCCCGGCGGCTGCCGCTCCCGGCTGCCGGAGCGCCACGTCCCACTCCTCGCGGGAGAAGGCCTCGTCCCACCAGTCCCCCGAGACGCGCCACGGCCCGGCTGCGGTGGCCACCGCGCCGCGCAGGCCGGGCGCCGACACGAACGTCGGGACACCCGCCTTCGTGAGGACGTGCGCGAGACGCGCGGGGCGGTAGGCGCGCAGCGCCACGCGGGCCGCGGGCAACGCGGGCGTCGGCGTCCCCCGCGGGAGCGGACCGGGCGCGAAGCTCTGGACGGCGAAGGCCCCGGGCCGGTGCGTGTCCAGGAGCTGCGGCGAGCCGCAGCGGCCGCTCGCCGTCCAGGCGTGGAGCCGCGCCAGCGTCTCCGCGAGCTTCTCCGACGAGGGCTGCGCGGGATCGAAGAGCGAGAACTGGGCCGCGCGCGCGGGCGTGGGCTCGGCGCGCAGCGTGATCCGCGCGATCGCGTCACGCGGCGGGTGGGCCTCGAGGTCGAGCAGCACGAGCGTGCGCCAGGTGCGCGCGTCGCCCGAGGGGGCCGCGGGCCGCAGCGTGCGCGCGTGTGTCGTGGCGTCCGTGAGCCCGAGCTCGACGGCGAGCGCCGCGGCCTTCGCCCCGCGCGCGGCGAGCGTGGTGGTGAGCGGCTCGAGCACCCGCGACAGCAGGAACGCCAGCGGATCTCGGCCCTCGACCGGCCAGTCCAGCTCGAGCGTCGTCTCGAAGCGCTCGGGCAGCGGCGCCGCCGTGACGAAGGCGCCCGCATCCTCGCCGCGGGCGCGATGCACCAGGCGGGGGCCTTCGGGCCCGAGCCGCGCGGCGAGAGCGGCCGGAGGCAGGCGCGCCAGGTCGCCGATCGTGCGCAGGCCCCAGCGCGCGAAGAGCTCCTGCTGCTCCGCTTGGAGCTCGAGGAGCGCGAGCGGCAACGGAGCGAGCGCCACGGCCTCGCCGCCCGCAGCCACCACCGTGAGCCCGGGGCAGGCGCGCGCGACGACGAGCGCCGTCTCGCGCGTGAACGCGAGCGCCACCTGCGCCTCGATCGCCCGCGCCGCGGCCGCGTCGAGGAGCGCGCGCCCCAGCTCCTGCGGCGTCGGCCAGAGGCGGCCCAGGCCGGAGAGGTCGAGCAGCACTGGCGTCGGGGCGCGGGCTTCGACGCGAGGCGTGAAGCTGCGGGCGACGGCCAGGAGCGCTCCAGCGTCGGGGAGAGCACGAGGGGCGTGCAGGCCGCCGAACACGTGGGTACTCCGGCGTCAGACGGCCGCGAGCGCGAGCTCGGCCGTGCGCAGGCCATGGCGGCCGCCCCGCGCCCGCGCGGTGAGCGCCGTGAGCAGGCACGCGGGGCCGGGCGGGCCCGAGAAGCGCAGCCCCGCGGGCTCGAGCGCCAGCGTCCGTCCTCCCGGGCTGCAGGCGACGTGGCCGTCGGCCACCAGCATGAGCGCGGTCGTGGTGTCTTCGACGAAACGCTGCAAGCGCAGCCAGGTGGTGGACGGCAGGCGGCGGCGCTCGTGATCGGCCCCGGCCAGGTCGAGCGCCACCACGTCGAAGAGCCCGGAGCCGGCGAGCGTCGCCACCGCCGCCGTCGCGTCGGCGAGCGTCTTCGCCTGCGGCTCTTCCCCGCTCCCGCTCGCCCCCGAAGGCCTGCCTGCACATCCGCGGTGGCGCGCGCCGCGCAGCCAGAGCAGCCGCGCGAGGTCGACGCCCGCGGCCGCGGCCGAGGCGGGATCCAGCCGGTCGAGCGGATCCACGAGCGCCGCGAGTGCGCCCGTGCGCGTCGTGTGAGCCAGTAGCGCGAGCAGCACGCCAGTGCGCCCCGAGGAGGCAGGGCCGTGGATCTCGGAAAGCTCGCCGCGCGGGAAGCCGCCGCTCAGGATCGCATCCAGCTCCGCGATGCCGGTCGCGAGCGGCCGCTGCCTGCGGTCCTCGCCCCGCAGCGGCGGCTCGTCGGCCTGCAGCCGGCGAGCCCGCAGCAGGTCTTCGAGAACGCGCTTGCGCTCCGCGCCGCTCGCGGCAGCCGGTTCCGGCTCCAGCACAGCGCCCGTGCCCTCGGCCCGCCGTTCGGGGTAAGAGAAGCCCTCGTCCTCGAAAGACGTCCAGCGGAGGGTGGCGGGGAGAGTCGCGGCGCTCATCGTGGTTTCTCGGGTAGCTCGTGAGTCTTAGTTTCGCTTTTTATTCGCTCCAATATGCGGCCGCGACCTGGGCGCGTCAATCCCGAAAACCTTGTGGCCACCGACCACTCCAGCCACAACCAGTCGCCGTGAGCCGCCGCCCCAACGACATTGCAACCCTGACGAACCTATCGACCGTGCGACCAGCAATCGCCAGCTCGAAGCAGTCGAATAACGCGTTTGTTTAGAAGCAATTATGGGTCGTTTACGATTGCGACTAAGGGCGCCCGTTGTATGCAATTTCGGGCGCATCGCGCACCAAAACCACGTTATCTGCGCAGCGGCCAGAACCTGGCACGCTCTCACATCACTCGGCAGGCGGTGGCCGTGAACGATGGATTTATTTATTGTCAATATCCTAAAATAGCGTGCGCCGCTAGTTGAGGATGCGCTGCCCATGAGACGAGCCCTGCAGGGCCGCTACGTCAAGGCCAACACGCCGCGCGAGGCGTTCAGGGCCTTCGTTCCGGCGCCCCTGCCGCCGCGGCCGGGTATCGACTGGAGTCCGTCGCTGCGGGCTCGTTTCGATGCGGCGCTGATCGCTCTCGGGCGGCTCGATGCGCTGGTCGACCTGCTGCCGAATGCGCGGCTGCTGCTCTACAGCTTCGTGCGCAAGGAAGCAGTCTTGTCTTCGATGATCGAGGGTACGCAGTCCTCGCTCGCCGATCTGATGCTGTTCGAGATCGACGAGCAGCCGGGTGTTCCGGTGGAGGATGCGCGAGAGGTCAGCCGCTGCGTGGCGGCGCTGGAGCACGGGCTGAAGCGGCTGCGTGGGGGGTTTCCGTTGTCGCTTCGCCTCCTGCGCGAGGTGCACGAAGCCTTGATCGGACCGGACGAGCGCGCGGCGAGGCTCACGCCGGGCGAGTTTCGAAGGAGCCAGGTCTGGATTGGAGGAACGCGGCCGGGCAACGCGGTGTTCGTGCCACCGCCGGCCGACGAGCTCAATGAGTGCCTGAAGCAATTCGAGCGCTTCCTCAACGACCTGCCCAAGCCGACGCCGCCCCTCGAGAAGGCCGCCCTGGCGCACGTGCAGTTCGAGACGATCCATCCGTTTCTCGACGGCAATGGGCGGGTCGGCCGGCTGCTGATTGCTCTGCAGCTCGCCGCCGACGGCCTGCTGCGCGAGCCGATGCTGTACCTGAGCCTGCACTTCAAGGAGCAGCGTCGAACGTACTACGAGTTGCTGAACACGGTGCGCCTCTCGGGCGATTGGGAAAGCTGGCTCGAGTTCTTCGCCGATGCGGTGTTGACGAGCGCCACGCAAGCCAGCGCGTCGGCAAAGCGTCTCCTGGAGTTGGCTGCCCAGGATGGCCGGCGCATCGAAAGCCTTGGCCGCGCAACAGCATCCGCCATGGCGATCCACCGAGTGCTGCAACGACAGCCGATCGGCACCGCGGCGACGCTGGCGGCCGCCACAGGTCTCACGCAAGCCACCGTGAACAAGTCTCTCGTGCATCTAGAACGCCTCGGCTTGGTCCGCGAGCTGACGAGCAAGCAGAGAGGGCGGGTCTTCAGCTACCGGCGATACATCGAGATCCTCAACGAGGGCATGGCCTTGCCATGAGACCCGTAGTCGGTCCGCCGCCTCAGGCCGGCTGATGTTCCGCGGGCGCCGGGCGTCGGCCTCCGGCGCGGGCTTGCTCCGGCGGCGCGCGGCGAACCACTCGCGCACCGTCTCCGGCCGCAGGCCGTCGAGATAGCTGTAGACGACCGGCACGTGCGCCAGCCGTCGAACACCGGGATCTTGAGCGTCACGCCGAGCTTCCAGCTCTTGTAGTTCGACTCGAAGAAGTTGGAGGTGTCCCGGGTGGACCAGCCGAAGTCGGCGTCGAGGTCCAGGCGCGGCTGCATGTCGGCTTTGTAGATGCCAATCGCCTCGTCGTAGATCTTCTCGTTCCAGGAGACGGCCTTCACCTCGGGCCGGCTCGCGCTCGCTTCCCGCACGACGTCCCGCTGGTCGGCTGCCTCGTCGACGAACTCGAGCGAGTCCGTGGGCTCGATGGGCGTGTCGGTCGGGTTCAGCATCACGGCGTTCAGCTCGCCGCGCGCGAGGTCGGAGGCGCCGGAGAGCCGCAGCAGCGTGGTGCGGGCATTGGCGAGGGCGACCTCGAAGCGCAGCACCTCGAGCTCGGTCGCGACCCCCGAGGCGAGCCGGTTCTTCGCCATCTCGAGGTGCTTCAGCTTCTGCTGGACGACCTTCTCGGCCACGGCCACCTGCCCGAGCGCGAGCAGGTAGGCGTTGTAGGCGTAGACCGCGCGGAGTGCTATGTCCTGGCGCGCGGAGCGCACGTTCTCGTCGCCGAGCTTCTCGGCATGGCCCGCGGCACGGATCGCCTTGCCCAGGCTGAAGCTCCACAGCGTCTGCTCGAGCGCGACCGAGCCGCCCCACAGGTTCGACGGGATCGGACGAAACGCCTGCAGCACGTCGGGCGGGAACTCGTCGATCGTGGGGCTGTTGAAGAAGCCGGGATCCTGGGAGCGCAGGAACGAGCCGTAGACGTTCAGCTCGGGCAGCGCGTCGGCGCGCGCTTCACGGGCGCGGCCGCGCAGGCCTTCGCGATCGGCCAGGCTGCGCAGCACGCTCGGATTCCGCTCGCGCGCGCGGGCCACGGCCTCGGCCCGCGAGAGCGGTTCGGCCGCGGCGGGGACCGAGGCCAGCAGGGCCAGGAGCGTGGTGACGTATCGCTTCATGCGGTCTTCCCCGAGGTCACGAGGCCCGGGCCGGCTCTCCAGCCGCCGAGGACGACGTCGACGAGGCTGTCCGCGAGCTCGTGGGTCAGGTCGGGTTTCCCCGACAGCAGGTTGCCGCACATCGCCTCGCCGAGCGCGCCCATGAACACCAGCAGCCGCACATCGGTCGGTCCCGGCGCGATCTCGCCGCGCGCCACAGCCGCGTCCACGCTTTGACCCACCTGGGCGAGGATCCCCTGGTAGTAGCCCACGAAGTCGGTGGCTGGCGCGGATCGCGGCGGGTTGTGGATGAGCGCCATCAGGAAGCGGGAGAGGTCGGGATCGCGCACGGCGGCGTCGACGTAAGCGCGAGCCGTGCGGGACAACTGGTCGCGGAGCGATCCCGCTCCCGAGAGGGCGCGCATCATGTCCGCGCGAAAGCGCTCGAGCGCGCCCTCCACGATGGCCCGGTAAACCCCCTCCTTGCTGCCGTAGAAGTGGTAGAGGGTCGGCTTGGTGATCTCGGCGGCCTCGCAGATCTCACGGACCGAAGTGGCGTCATACCCCTTTTCGGAGAACAACCCTAGTGCTCTCTGCAAGATACGGTCGTTGCTACGCAGGGCTGGCGTGGCCATCGATCAGTCTGTACGTACCGGACGGTACATTGGTTCCGTCCCTTCCGCGGATTCCCCCCCTGTGTTACCCTTCCCCATCCCCGAGGCCCGGGTGTTCGCCCGGGCGCCCCGCCCGGACCCCAGGTCTCAGGAAGGGGCAGGAAGACCCCCCACAGGAGGAAGTTTGGCAGTCAGCACGCAGGACGAGCAGCGGCTCGCCCTCTTCATCGATTTCGAGAACATCGCCATCGGCGTCCGAGACGCCCACTACCGCAAGTTCGACGTCAACCTCGTGCTCGAGCGCCTGCTCGACAAGGGGAAGCTCCTCAGCAAGAAGGCCTACGCCGATTGGAGCCGCTACTCCGACTACAAGCGCGCCTTCCACGAGGCCGCGATCGAGCTCATCGAAGTGCCGCAGAAATCCGTCGGCGGCAAGAACTCCGCGGACATCCGGCTGGTCGTGGACGCGATGGACATGTCGTTCCAGAAAGAGCACATCAATTGCTTCGTGGTCTGCTCCGGCGATTCGGACTTCTCGCCGCTCGTCTCGAAGCTCAAGGAGAACAACAAGTACGTGATCGGGCTCGGGGTGAAGAACTCCACCTCCGAGCTGCTGATCGAGAACTGCGACGAGTTCATCTTCTACGAGGACCTGGTGCGGGTGCAGCAGCGGCCGATGCCGGCGATCACCGGCTCGCTGACCGAGAAGCTGCAGGACTGCTTCGGGCTCGTGGTGGACGCGGTCGTCGCGCTGCAGCGCGAGAACAAGGAGCTGCTGTGGGGCTCCATGGTCAAGGAAACCATGAAGCGCAAGCGGCCCTCGTTCAACGAGAGCTACTACGGCTTCCGCACCTTCTCGCACCTGCTCGAAGACGCGCAGCGGCGCGGGATCGTGATCCTCCGCCGCGACCAGAAGTCCGGCAGCTACGTCATCGAGGACCTGGGGCCCGCGGCGCGCGCCGAAGCGGCCACGGGCGCGGCAGCGGAGCTTCCGGCCTCGGCCTCGGTGTTGGCCTTGGCCTCGGCCGAGCGCAAGCCTGAGACGGCTGCACCCGCGGCAGAGGCCGAAGCGAACGGCGGGCGAGGAGGGCGACGCCGGCGCGGCCGCGGGGGCCGCGGCCGCCGCGGAGGCGTCCCGCTGCCGGCTGGAGTCCCGGCCGATACCAGCGGGTCCGTGGCGGACGACGGCGACCACGAGGACGACGACAGCGACGACATGACGGCCGACCCGAACCCGGCGGGACCGGGGAGCGACGCTCCGGTCGGCGCCGCGCCGCAGGAGCGGCCGGGCTTCTCGCTGTTCTCGTGGCTGCGCAAGGACAGCGAAGAAAAGAAGCAATAGTCGATCCGTCGGCTTCGGCAGGCCGCCATTCCGGGGGCCTGGGGGGGTGCGAAGTAGCGCGGGCCCTGCCTCAGGCCATGGGCAAGATCAGTACGATCTCGCCCGACGCCGCCTTGTCCTCGAGCGATCCACCGTGCATCTCGGCGATGCGGTGGGCGAGGCCCAGGCCGAGCCCGGCGTTCCGCGAGCCCCGCGGATCGGCGGCGGCGCCCTCGGCGCGTACGCTCACCCGTACGCCGTCGGTCCAGGCTCCGACTCGGATCGCGAGCGGAGCGGTGTGAGCACCCGCGCGCGAACGCATCTCGTCGGCGAGCGCGCGCAGCGCGACCCGCAGTAGCGCCGCGTCGGCGGCGACCGTCTCCGCCGCCGCCTCTAGCTCCACGCTCACGTCCGGGGTGCGGAGCTCGGCGAGCAGGTCCTCCAGGTACACCGTGTCCTTGCGGATCTCGCCGCGTCCGAACGCGAGCAGCGAGCGGGCGTCGTCGAGGGACGAGGCGAGCGCGGGGGCGAGCCGGATGTACTGGTCGGCGAACCAGGGCGGCGCCTCCGGGTTGGCGCGGATCTCGCCCAGTCGGTCGCGCAGCGTCTCGAGCGAGCCCACCAGGTGCTCGAGGCCGCCGATCGACGCGCTGCCGGCGAGCGCCAGCTCGAGGGCCCGCTCGGCAGCCCTCACCGTGTTGAGCGTCGCGACGAGCTCGAGCGCGACGGCGATCGCGCGCGGGATCTCGGCCAGGTGCTCGAGCGTGTCGGGCCCCGGGCGCGCGGTGTCGGCGCCGTAGTAGAAGACGCCGAGACCCTGCAGCCCCGCCGGCGTGCGAAACGGCACCGCCAGCAGCGCGGCGAAGCGGCCCTCGGGGCGGTCGAGCGCCTGGCCCAGGTCGAGGTTCTCGGCCGAGAAGGCGAAGCTCGGCTTCGCTGCGCGGGCGGCGTTCTCGATCACGTGGCGCAGCGCAGAGGGAGAAGCGAGCACCGGCTCGCTCGTCAGGCCGAGGAGAGCGGCCGCGCGCGGCGGCCTCTCGAGCTCGGGGACCCAGAAGGCGGCATGGTCGACGCCCGCGATGCGCGCCATGCGCGCGAGCACGGGCTCGAGCGTGGCTTCGAGCGTCTTGCCTCCCAGCAGCTCCTGAGCTGCCGTCATCGTGCGCCGCAGATCGTCGAGACGCTGGCGTGCGACGTCGCGCTCCTCGCGCAGATCCGTGAGCGCGGCACCGAGCTGGGCGGACGCCTCGGCGTAGCTCTCGACGAGCTCCCCTGCCCTGGCGTCGGCGCCGGTGCCGCGCGGCGCCTCGTCCGGCTTGGGCGGCGGGGCGACGCGCACGACGATGTGGCCGGCCGTCGTGCCGGAGGCTCCGAGTGCCGGGGCCGCGGCGGCGGATGACGCCGCGGGAATGGCGACCCGAGAAGCCGAAGCGGGGCCTGCCGGCGCGGGCTCGGCCGGCTCGGGCCCGAGCCGCGTCGTCCCGAAGAGGTCGACGAGCGCCTGCTCGGCCCACTGCCGGGCGGGGGCGGCCTCCTTGACGTCGAGAATCGCGTAGCGCGTCGCCAGGTCCTGGACCGTTCGCGCCAGGATCGTGCCGAAAGTCTCGAGGACACCCTCGCCTCGCACCGCCACCGCCGGGACCACCTCGGTGTGGCGGGTGTTGAGGGCGCGGTCGAGCGCCTCGATCTCGAGCACCTGCGGCAGGTCGCGCTTGTTGTACTGCAGCACGAGCGGCATCTGCGCGGGATCGAGCCGGTGCGAGAGCAGGTTCTGCGTCATCTCGCGGTAGCTCTGGATGTTCTCCTCCCAGCGGTCGAGCGCGGAGTTGGCTACGAACACCAGCGAGTCGGCGCCCTTCAGCACCAGGCGCCGGGTGGCCGAGTACATCGCCTGCCCCGGCACGGCCAGGACCTGAAGCCGCAGGTCGAAGCCACGGAAGCCCGGGGTGCGCAGCGGCAGCAGGTCGAAGAGAATCGTGCGGTCCTGGGCGGAGTTGATCGAGATCAGCTCGCCGCGACGCCTGGCCGCGGCCGAACGGTGCAGGATCTGCAGGTTGGTGGTCTTGCCACCGACCGGCGGGCCGTAGTAGACCAGCTTGACCTTGATCGTGCGGTCGCGGTGATTGAGCTCGACCATCGCCGGTGCCCGGGGCGGGGAGTGTACCCCGAAACCGGCAGGCCACCCGGACGCGCAGCACCCATGCACAGGCAAGGGGTTGAGAGCGGAGTTCGATTCACCAGAAGGCAGCCAGGAGCCCGACTACGGCCGAGAGCCACGGGTAGCGGCGGAGCCGGAAGGCTCTCATGGCGGGTCGCCAATCTCGCGCTTGGACCCGTCATGGGATCCCGGTCCGCCGGGGAGACCATGGCCCCTGCCGTTTCATCCAGCCGGGAGGCCCAAGGCGAGGGCATTCACTCGGGCGGAGCGAGCGGGGGGTCTGAGGGGGGCGGCGCAGCACCCATTCACAGGCAGCGGGCTGCGAGCGGAGCCCGATTCACTCGGGCGGAGCGAGCGGGGGGTCTGAGGGGGGCGGCGCAGTACCCATTCACAGGCAGCGGGCTGCGAGCGGAGCCCGATTCACTCGGGCGGCGCGAGCGGGGGGTCTGGGGGGCGCGACGCATTGCCCCCCAGAAGAAAGAAAGCTTGGTAGCGCTACAGGGAATCGAACCCTGGTTTGATGGCTGAGAACCATCCGTCCTAACCCCTAGACGATAGCGCCACGCCGTGAGTCCAGACTGTTGAGTCTACGAAGCGGCTCGGGACCAGTCAAGCCATGCGGCGTGGAGTACGCCGGCCCTGTGATAGCCTCCGCGTTTACCCATGACGGTCAGGACGCGCATAGCCCCGAGCCCGACGGGTGACCCGCACGTGGGCACCGCCTACGTCGCCCTCTTCAACTACGCGCTCGCGCGCAAGCACGGCGGCCAGTTCATCCTGCGCATCGAGGACACCGACCGCGAGCGCAGCTCCGCGGCGAGCGAGGCGATGATCTTCGAAGCGTTGCGTTGGCTGGGTCTGCAGTGGGACGAGGGCCCGGACCGTGGCGGGCCGTACGCACCCTATCGGCAGAGCGAGCGCAGTGCGATCTACCGTGATCACGCGGCCGAGCTGCTGCGGCGCGGAGCTGCGTACCCCTGCTTCTGCACGCGCGAGCGGATCGAGGCGCTCCGCGAGCAGCAGAAAGCACAGAAGCAGAACCTCGGCTACGACGGGCGCTGCCGGGCGCTGGCTCAAGGCGAGGCCGATCGGCGCGCGAAGGCAGGCGAGGCTCACGTGGTCCGGCTGGCGATGCCCCGCGAGGGCCAGAGCGTCGTCTCGGACCTGCTGCGCGGCGACGTGAGCTTCGACAACGCGCAGCTGGACGATCAGGTGCTGCTGAAGAGCGACGGCTTCCCCACCTATCACCTGGCCAACGTCGTCGACGACCACTTGATGGGAATCACGCACGTGATCCGGGCCGAGGAATGGCTCTCGTCGCTGCCGAAGCACGTGCGGCTCTACGACGGCTTCGGCTGGGAGCAGCCGATCTTCTGCCACCTGCCGCTGCTCCGCAACGCCGACCGCTCGAAGATCTCCAAACGCAAGAACCCGGTGAGCCTGACTCACTACCGGCGCGCCGGATACCTGCCGGAAGCGCTCCTCAACTACCTGGCGCTCATGGGCTGGGCGATGCCGGACGAGCACGAGGAGTTCACGCTCGAGGAGTTCACGTCGGCCTTCACGCTCGAGCGCATCTCGCTCGGCGGTCCCGTCTTCGACGTCTCGAAGCTCACCTGGTTGAACGGCAAGTACCTGCGGCGGCTGACGCCGCAACACTTGCTCGGGCGGCTGCGCGCGGAGCTGCTGTCGGACGAGCACCTGCTCGAGGTGCTTCCGCTGGTGCAAGAGCGCATCGATACGCTCGACGGCTTCGTCGAGTACGCTGGCTTCTTCTTCACGGGCGAGGTCGCCTACGACGCCGCGGCGCTCGCGGCCATGGTGCCCAAGGGGCGGACGCCTGCCGAAACGGCGAAGCTGCTGAAGGCGCTCGTCGACGAAGAGCTGGACCTGCTGCTCGAATGGCGAAAGGACACGCTCGAGGCAGAGGTCCGGCGCTTCGGCGAGAAAGCCGGCTGGCCCGCGAACGAGCTCTTCATGACGCTGCGTGTCGCGACCACGGGCCGGGCCGCGTCGCCGCCGCTCTTCGAGACGCTCGCCGTCCTCGGCAAGGAGACCTGCCGGCGCCGGCTGCGCCGCGCCGCCGAGCTCTTGAAGGAGCGGAAATGAGCCGGCGAACCACACACCCAGGCCTCCCGAAAAGCGGGTAGAAAGCGGAGCCCGGTTCATGACGGACTTCATTCGCGAGATCGTGGCGGCCGACCTCCGCAGCGGGAAGCACAAGACGGTCGTGACGCGCTTCCCGCCCGAGCCGAACGGCTACCTGCACATCGGCCACGCCAAGTCGATCTGCCTGAACTTCGGCATCGCGCAGGAGACGGGCGGCCGCTGCCACCTGCGCTTCGACGACACCAACCCCACGAAAGAGGAGCAGGAGTACATCGACGCGATCCAGGCCGACGTGCGCTGGCTCGGCTTCGACTGGGGCGAGCACCTCTACCACGCCTCCGACTACTTCGAGCAGCTCTACACGTGGGCGGTCCATCTGATCCGCGGGGGCAAGGCGTACGTCGACGACCTGTCCGCGGACCAGATCCGCGAGCACCGCGGGACGCTCACGGAGCCCGGCCGGAACAGCCCGTGGCGCGATCGCCCGATCCAGGAGAACCTCGACCTCTTCGAGCGGATGCGCAAGGGCGAGTTCCCGGATGGCGCCCGCGTGCAGCGTGCGAAGATCGACATGGCCTCGGGCAACATCAACCTGCGCGACCCGGTGCTGTATCGGATCCTGCACGCCTCGCATCCGCGCACGGGCGATGCCTGGTGCGTCTACCCGACTTACGACTTCGCGCACGGACAGTCGGATGCGATCGAGGGCATCACCCACTCGATCTGCACGCTCGAGTTCGAGGACCACCGGCCGCTTTACGACTGGTTGATCGAGAACCTGCCGGTCCCCTCGCGCCCGCGGCAGTACGAGTTCGCGCGCCTCAACCTGAGCCATACCGTGATGTCGAAACGCTTCCTGCTGAAGCTGGTGGCGGAGGGCCGCGTGCGCGGCTGGGACGACCCGCGCATGCCCACGCTCTCCGGCATACGCCGCCGCGGTTTCCCGGCCGAGGGCGTGCGGAACCTGGCGATCATGAGTGGCGTCGGCAAGCGCGACGGCGTCGTCGAGTACGCGATGCTCGAGCACTGCGTGCGCGAAGTGCTCAACCGGAAAGCGCCGCGACGCTTCGCGGTGCTGCGGCCGCTCAAGCTCACGATCGAGAACTACCCGGAGGCCCAGGTCGAGGAGCTCGATGCCGTCAACAACCCCGAGGACGCGGCAGCGGGATTCCGCAGGGTCCGCTTCTCGCGCGAGCTCTTCATCGAGCGCGAGGACTTCATGGAGGACCCACCGAAGAAGTTCTTCCGGCTGGCGCCGGGGCGCGAGGTGCGCCTGCGCTATGCGTACTTCGTCACCTGCCGCGAGCTGATCAAAGATGCGGCAGGCGAGGTCGTGGAGCTGCGCTGCACGTACGATCCCGCGACGCGCGGCGGCGACGCCCCCGACGGCCGCCGGCCCAAGGCCACGCTCCATTGGCTCTCGGCGACCGATGCGGCGCGCGCCGAAGTGCGCCTCTACGAGCACCTCTTCAGTCGGGAGGACCCGGACGCCGGCGGAGACTTGCTCACGGACCTGAACCCCGCGTCCGAGGAGATTCTGGCGGACGCGCTCGTCGAGCCGATGGCCGCCTCGCTGGCCGTGGGCGAGACGGTACAGTTCGAGCGGCTCGGCTACTTCTGCCTCGACCCCGACTCGAAGCCCGGCCGGCCCGTCTTCAACCGCACCCTCACGCTGAAGGACACCTGGGTCAAGCTACAAGCCAAAGGGCAACAGAATGAATAGGCCGGTCCGTCAGTGCCTGTTACCCGGAGGGGGCATCTGGGAGCGGAGCCCCCCATCTCAAGGAAGCTCTCCGCCCCTACACGCTCTTGAGCCGCGACTTGGGGACGCGCTCGCGCGGGATGTTGTAGCGCTGGAGGCGCAGGTACACGGTGCGTCGCGTGACGCCCATCATGCGCGCGACGCGCGCGATGTTCCATTCGTTGCGGTTCAGCAGCAGCAGCAGCTTCTCGCGCTCCATGTCTTCGACCGGCGTGCGCTCGAGGTAGGCCTCCCACGAGTCGCCGGATCCCGCGGCTGGCCGCGGCGCGGTGCTGTCCTGGACCGACTTCGCCACGATGCGTGAGAACTTCCCGAGCCGCTCGAGGTCGTGCGCGTCGCAGAAGTGCGGGTCCTGGCTGTCCACGTAGAGCAGCGCGAGGAGCGCCTCCTCCTCGAGCACCGGGACGATCACGAAGCTCGCGGGGCCGGGCCGATCGGCCGCAATCGTGGGCACGCGGCGCTCGGCCGTTCGATCCGGCACGTAGATCAGCTCGCCGCGGCGCAGGCCGTCTCTCTGCGCCGCCCAGGCGAGGGGCACGATCTCGAGCACGGCCTGATCGATCCCACGCGAGGCGAATAGGTTGACGTCAGTGCCGCCACAGGTGAAGACCGCGCTGCTGCGTCCATTCAGCAGCGACATCACCACCTCGAGTGTGCGTTCCGCGAGTCGCCGTGGATCGTCCGCCCCCACCACGAGCTCGGTGAACTGGTCAATCAGGTCCAGGCGTCGGGCCATGGCCCACCTCTTTCAGTCCTAATATATACGTTTCTGTGGCTTCTGTCAACAGAAACGTCTAATACATCTCCGCACAGACGGGGTTTATGGGATCGTTATATGTATATTAATCATTCGACATCGACTGGATGCACACTCCGCCGTGAATCGGGTCGCCTCTCGGCACCGCAGGCCGCACCGCAGGCCTCACCCCCGCAGGTCCCGGGAACGCGAGAACGAGACACGCGTTCACAGGTGCCCCGTTCCTGCAGGGTCGAGCACGATCCCGTGAAACGATCGTCAGCCGGCTAAGATTTCGAGGATGACGACGATGACGACGTCTGGCGGAGAGGGGGGGATTCGAACCCCCGGTACAGGCTTTAGTCCCGTACAACAGATTAGCAATCTGCCCTGTTCAGCCACTCCAGCACCTCTCCGCGGAGGCGACTTCCGGTTACGTGTGGAGGAGGGCCCGGATTCGAGAAGCCTAGCACGAAAGCGGTCCCGGTGACGGTTACGAGCCCTTCGCGCGGTTCGCGAGTGGTTCTCCTCGTCGTGCTGGTCGTGGCGTTCAGCGTGCGGGCCATCGTGGCCTGGCAGCTGATCGACCACCCGCTGCTGCAGCCCGTCGGTCAGCTCGACAGCGGGGTCTACGTCGAGCTCGGGCAGCAGGTTGCCCGGGGCGATCTGCTGCTGGGCTCGGGAACGCGCGAGCCCTTTTTTCTCGCACCGCTCTACGTCTACTTCCTCGGGCTGACGCTCGCAATCGGAGGCGACTCGCTCGTCGCCGCGCGAGTGCTCCAGGTCCTGCTGGGCACCGGCGCGGTCGCACTCGTGTTCCTCGCGGCGCGGCCCTGGCTCGGACGGCGAGCCGCCCTCGTGGGAGCTGCGCTACTGGCCGTGGCCGGGCCTGTGGTGTTCCACGAGGCCATCCTGCTGCAAACGGCGCTCGATCCGTTCCTGATGGCGCTCGCCCTGTGGGGGTTGTCGCGCGCGCTCCACTCCGCAAGCCTGTGCGACTCCGTGATCGCCGGAGCGGCCATCGGCCTCTTCGCCCTCAACCGGCCGAACGCACTCCTGTGGGGCCTTGGCCTTGCGCTCGCGCTGCCGCTCGCAAGAGGACTGACGCGCGGCGGCCGCGAAGCTGCGGCGATCCTGGTTGGGCTATCGGTCGCGATCGCCCCGGCGACGCTGCGCAACCTGGCCGTGTCGGGCGAGCCCGTCCTCATCTCATCCCACGGCGGGCTGAATCTTTACGTCGGCAACCGTGCGGAGGCAGAAGGCACGTACCGCCGCGTGCCCGGCATCACCCCCGACATCCGCGGCCAGGCCCGGGATGCGCGGCGAGTGGCCGAGGAAACGGCGGGCCGGCGCCTCAAGGCGCGCGAAGTGGACCGCCATTTCCGTGGTCTGGCTCTGGCCTGGGCGCGCGAGCACCCGCTGGACGCCGCGCGGCTCTTTCTTCGCAAGCTCGCCTACGTGTTCGCGGCGCCCGAGATCAGCCTCAACTACAGCTACGCATACTATGCATGCGACGAGCCCACGCTGCTGCGGTGGATGTTCGTCGGCGCCTGGCTCGTCGTGCCGCTCGGGCTCTTCGGCCTCGCCCTTCGCCTGTGGTCGAGGCCGGGGCAGGACCAGGACGAGCTTGCGCATCGCCGCGGCTTCGCGCTGTGGGCGCTCGCGGTCCCCGCCTACGCGCTCTCCGTCGCGCTCTTCTTCGTGTCGGCGCGCTACCGCCTGCCGCTCTTCGTACCCCTCGCCGCGGGCTCGGGCTACGCCCTCGTCCGCCTCGTCGAGGCGGCGCGCGCCGGTGCCATCCGTCGGCTGGCGGCGTACGCCGCGGCGCTGGTCGTGCTGTTCGGCGTCGTCTCGTGGCCGCACGGGCTCGACGACGGTCGCTCCGAGGAGCGCACTGTCATGCTGCTCTGGCTCGTGGACAACGGGCAAAGCGAGCAAGCCCTGCGCCGACTGCCGGCGGTCGAGGCCACACACCCAGCACCGGCGGAACTTCTCCTGCGACTCGGCCAGGCGCTCGACCAGAACCGCGAGGCCGAGGCCGCTGCGCGCCTTCTGGAGCGCTCGCTCCAGCTCGGGCTGCCCCCGGCGAGCGACTCGACGAGCCTGCTGCTCGTCGGGAATGCGGCTCTTCAGATGCAGCGCCCGGACCTCGCCCTGCGCTTCCTCGACGCGGGGATCGCGAAACACCCCGGGATCGCGGCGCTCCGCGAGAAACGCGGGCTCGCGCTCGTCATGTTGGAACGGCCGGGCGAGGCGAGGGGCGAGCTCGAGGAGGCGCGTCGGCTCGATCCGAAGAGCGCCAGCGCCTCGCTCAATCTCGCGGTGCTCGAAGCGCAGCAGGGGCGGCTCGACGCGGCGCGCGCGCTCGCGCGCGAGGCGCTACGGCTGCAGCCGGACTATCCGCAGGCCCGAGGCCTGCTGGAGACGATCGAGCGGGCCCGCTGAGCTCAGGCGAGCCGAGGGGTGGCTCGAGCGAACCGAGTGATCGAGAGCCGTGCCGGCCCTGCACGAAGGAGAACGGCCCGGCGGTCGACGATGACCGCCGGGCCGGCCCCGTCCAACGAAGAGCTAGAAGTCCAGCCGTGCCGCGAGCACCATGCGCAGCGGCGGCGCGAAGCTGTTGGCCAGGCCGAAGTTCGGGTTGGGGATCGTCCCCGGGGCGAGATACGGCGGCGCCGACAGGCGCACCGTGTCCGTGAACTGGACCGAGTCGGTCGAGAGCTGGGTCTGGCTGTCGAACAGGTTGAGCGCTCGGCCCTCGATCGTGAGACCGGCCCGCTGCGAGAGCTTGAACCGGTACGAGGCGAGCAGGTCGAGGTTGGTCCAGCTGGAGTTGCGGTGCGACCCGGCCGGCTCGAGATAGTAGAGTGCCGCGCCGCCCTGCGTGTCCTGGCCCCGCGCGTTCCAGGGCGTGCCGCTCTGCACGCGCAGGTAGCCGCCGAGAGTCAGGTTGCTGATCGGCATCCAGTTCGCGAAGAGCTTGAAGACGTGTGGCCGGTCCTGGCGCAGCGGCCCGTAGCGGCCTGCCTCCTGGATGTTGGTGCCAGGGCCGTCCTGGATGAACGACGAGGTGTTGAAGATCGCGACGCCGGCGTAGTCGAGGTCGAAGTTGCCCTCGAACTCGCTCCAGGTGTAGCTGACGTTGGCGCTCCAGCGGTTCGCCAGGCGCCGGTTGACCTCCACCGTGAAGGCCTTGTACTTCCGGATCGCTTCGAAGCCGCGGCACGAGGCGTAGAGGTCGCAGGGCAGGTTGGCCGCGGCGTAGGGGCCGGTGTCCGGCAGCACCGAGGGAACGTCCTCGATGAAGTTCTCGGTGTTCCGGTAGATGAAGAAGACGTCGGCGCTCCAGTTCCGGCCGATCGGCGTGGCGTAACCGGCGAGCCACTCGTCGTTGTAGGTGGGCTTGAGGTCCGGGTCGATCTGCTTACCCGTGGTCGACGCGCGCGGCAGATCCGAGATGAGAGCGCCCGTTGCGACGGCGTAGCGGGCCTCGCGCTGGAAGATGCGCCGCGGGGAGAGCGAGCGGCCGGACGACTTCTGGTCCATGTTCGAATAGCGGCCCCAGTTCGCGTAGATCTTGTCGCCCTTGCCCGGACGGACGTTGAAGTTCAGGCCCAGGCGCGGCTGGATCTGGTCGCCGAAGCCGAACTTCACGAACGTGCAGCGGTCGCCGTCGGTCTCGAACACCGCCGTCCCGCCGGCCTGACCGCTCGCGGTGAAGGGCGGCACCGGGCAACCGCCGCTGCCCGGGAGGTCCTGCGCGTACTCGTCCTGGCTCAGGAGCACGCCGAGGTTCAGCGTGAGCCGTGCGCCGACCGTCATCGTGTCCTGGGCGAATATCGACCAGTTTCGGCCCTGCCCGAGCTGGGAGGGCTGCTCGAAATAGTAGCGAGCCCTGTAGTACGGGACCGCTGCGGTGATGCGTGAGATCTGGCCCCAGCCGTTCGAGAGGCGGTTCAAGTCTTCCTCGCCGAACTCGTACCCGACGCCGGCCTTGAGCTGGTGACCGGTCTTGCCGAGGTCGAAGTACTGGCTGACCGAGCCCTTGATCTCCCTGCGCGTGTAGTGCTGGCGGTTCGTGAATTCGGAACCGCCGATGAGCAGATTGCCCTGGTTCGGGTCGGTGTACTGGCCCATCGCGGCCAGGTTGTTGATGTCGAAGGGCTGGGGCAGATAACCCAAGGCCGTGTCGGGATCGCCGGTGTTCTTGTCCTTGAGGTACAAAAGCTTCACGTCGAGCGTCGTTCGGCTGGTGGCGAACCACGACCACGCCGCGGTGGCCACATCCGCTTTGATCGTGTCGGTGGTCGCGACGCTCGGCGCGCTACCGGTGCCGACGCTGCCCGCCACGTCGCTCGGCCGATGGCGGTAGCTGGCCGAGATCAGGTGCTGCGGCGTCGGGGTCGAAGTGAGCTTGCCGTAGTACTCCTCGCCCGAAACAATGCGGTCCGGGAGCGGCGTCCCCACGCGGTTGACCCGGTCGCCCGACTCGGTCCGATAGTACTGGGCCGACGCGTAGAAGAAGACTTTGTCCTTGCGGACCGGTCCGCCGAGCCCGAATGCCGGGTTCACTGAGTCGGTCTTCGGGTCGCCGAAGATCGCGTTGTCGGGAGCGGCCGCGAGGCCGCTCGGCTGCCACTGCAGACGCGCGCTGCCGGAGAAGCTGTTGGTGCCGGACTTGCTCACGGCGTTCGTCACGACGCCCGCGGCGCGGCCGAATTCCGCGGAGATCGCTCCGCGCTTGATGTTGAACTCGGCGATGTCGAGCTCGTTGACCTCGGTGGTCAGGTAGCCGAAGCCGGGGTTCGTGATGTTGACCCCGTCGATCAGGTAGGTGTTGTCCTGCCGGCTGCCACCCGCGGACGGTCCGATCGAGCTGTTGTTCTCCGCGACTCCCGGGATCAGCTGGAACAGGCCGCGATAGCTGCGGGACAGCGGCAGGTCCTTGATCGTTTCGGCGGTGAAGTTGAAGTTGACCTCGGTGTTCTTGAGGTCGACCGCCTCGGTGGCGGCCGTGACCGTGATCTCCTCGGTCGCCGTGGGACTGAGGCTGAGGTCCACCTGGGAATCCACGTCGACCCCGACGCGCAGCTCGCGCGCGGCCCCGCCCAGCCCGGTCAGGCTGGCTTCGACCTTGTAGACGCCGGGCAGCAGACGCTGGAACAAGTAGTTGCCGCTCGAGGTCGTCACCGCCTCGCGGCCGGCGGGCAGAAGCGCACCGGAAACCTTCACGACGGCTCCGGGAAGCACTCCCCCTTGGGAATCCCTGACGACACCCGAGATGGACCCGGTCTCGCCGGCGTGGACCGCTGCGCTCAAGCCGAGCGCGACGGCCGACAGAATGGCGAACGTTCGGAACATGCGCATGGGATCGGCTCCTTGACTCTGACGTGGGCAGGCGGCGCGAGCTTTACGAGCGGCTCCCTCGGATCGCCTGCCTTGTTTCGGGATTCTTTCCCGCCGGGGCGGTGAAAGCAAGCGGTGTGGCGGAGGGCGGGGGACTCGAACCCCCAAGGGCCGGGAGGCCCGGGAGCTTTCAAGGCTCCTGCCTTACCAGTTAGACTAGCCCTCCACCCCTGATTATGCGCCCGCCGGGCCTTTGCGGGCGCGCCCCGGGGGCGGCCCGAGGTGGGGCCGCAGCCTCCGGGTGAGCAGCTCGACGAGCTCGGGGTCGCCGCGGTGCCAGCGGTCCTCGACGTCCAGGTCGACGAGGGGCCGGTCCACGTCAGGGAAGCGGATCCGGATCAGCGTGCGATGCTGGTCCTCGCGCTCGTTCATCACGAACACGCGGTCGGCCCACAGCAAGATGTCGCGGGTGAGCACCACGGTGGCAAAGGGCGCCACGCCAGCGGAGCGCACCTCGTAGCGCTCGTCCCGCCGATACATGTCCTCCGCGGTGCGGCTGCGGTCGATGTTGGCGGTGCAGACGAACAGGATGCGCTCGCGCGGGGCGGGATCGACGTTCACGACACCAATTGTAGGTCGCGCCGGGTGTACACTGGCGCCGGCTTGAACATCGACCGGCTGCTGCGCGACATCGAGGGCCGGCTCGCCGACTGGGACGCGGCTCCGCGGCACGAGGTGATGGACGTGTTGCGCGAAGCCGTCGCGCGCGAGCGGAGATCACTCGACCCCTCGTTCACCGTCGAGCGCGAGCGCGAGCGGCGCCAGAACGCCGAGGAGCTGAAGGGCGCGCTCGAGGCGATCCACCGCTCCGTGCGCTCCAGCGAGGCGCTCGAGGAAGTGCTGAAGCAACTCGAGCGGGTGGTGCCCACCGACTTCGCGGTGCTGGCGGTGGCCGAGCCTGGGGCGGGGCTGCGGATCGCAGCGGTGCGCGGGGCCGAGCCCGAGGTCTTCGCGGGCGCGCTCCTGGCGGACGACACGCGCGTGACGCTCGCGCGCGAGGAGCGCATCGCCGTGTGCGTGCGCGACGCCGACCTCGACCAGGCACCCTTCCCGCTGGTGGGCACGCCGCCGATGCGCTCCTGGATGGCGCTGCCGCTGCTGCTCGAGGGCGACGTGGTGGGGATGCTGGTGGCCGGACGCCACGCGCTCGACACCTTCAGCCCGGAGGAGCTACAACGCGCCAAGGCGTTCGCGTCCTGGACGGCGGCGACGCTGCGGCGCGTGCAGCAGCTCGACCAGCTCCGCCGCTACGCCGCGCTGCTCGAGCAGGTGGCGGACGTCGACCAGCGCGTGTTCAGCGGCGAAGGGCCGGATGCGCTCGCCGTCGCGATCCTCGAGGGCGCCTGCCAGGTCGGCAGCTACCGCGGCGGCCTGCTGATCCTCCAGACCCCGCGCGGGCCGGTGGTGGCGGCCGCGATGGGAGAGGCCTTCACGGGCGCGGTCGGGCGCTCGGCGCCGGCCGACCTCGCCTCGACCTCCGCGCGGCGACTGCCGGCGGCCCGCATGCTCGACGTGGCGGAGTCGCTCGGGATGGAGCTGCCCGCGCAGCAGACCTACCTGGTCCCGCTCGTGACCCCCGACGCATACGTGGGCTGCCTGGCGCTCGTCGACCCCAACGGCGAGTCGCCCGACGACCGCCTGATGGAGGCCTACGGCTCGCGCACCGCGCTCGCGTTCCGACACGCGACGCAGCAGCCCGCCCGGCTCTGATCGCGTTGTTGTAGACTCGGCCGCTGTCGAAGCGATTTCCCCACTACGGAGGACCCATGAGACTGCGGCTCGTCGCTGCGCTCGCGCTTTTGCCCTTCCCCGCCCAGGCACAGCAGGCCGACACCCACGCCATCGTCGGCGCGCGTGTGATCACCGTGTCGGGCCCGGTCCACGAGAACGCGACGATCATGATGCGCGACGGGCTGATCACCGCCGTGGGCCCGAACGTCACGCCACCACCCGGCGCGCGCGTGATCTCCGGCAAGGGGCTCGTCGTCACGCCGGGGTGATCGACGGGCTGTCGGCGATCGGCCTGCCCGCCGCAGCGCGCCCGGGCGGCGGACCGCCCGGGGGAGGCGGAGGAGGCGGCGGTGGACCCGCGGCCGCTGCCAGCCCGTCACCTCTGGCGCCGCAGGCTCTGGCCCTCGACCGCGTGCGGGCGGCCGACGTGTCGAAGGCGCGCGACAGCGGGATCACGACGGCTCTCGTGATCCCGAAGGAGGGCGTGCTCCCGGGACAGAGCGCGATCCTGAACCTGGCGGGTGACCGGCCCGAGGCGATGGTGCTGCGCCAGCCAGCCGCGCTGCACCTGCACATGGCATCGGCGACACGCCAATACCCCGGTCGCTGATGGGCACGATGGCCTACGCGCGGCAGGCGCTCCTCGACGCCGCGCGCGAGCGCGACGCCTGGGCGGCGTGGGAGAAAGCGCCACGCGGCCAGAAGCGCCCGCGCTACGCCGCGGCGCTCGTGCCGTGGCAGCAGGTGCTCGCGGGCCGGCTGCCGCTCGTCGTCACCTGCTCGCTCGAGAACGACGTCCTGCGCGCGCTCGTGCTCGCCGACGAGTTCAAGCTCAAGCTCGTGCTGGCGGGAGCGCCTCACGCGTTCCGATCGGCGGAGCTGCTGAAGTCCCGTCGCGTGCCGCTGCTGGTGAGCGTCAATTTCGACCCGCCGCGGGCGGGCGGCTTCTTCGGCTTCGACGAGGAGCAGGAGCGGCGGCGGATCCAGGACGCCGAGCGCAACCCGGCGGAGCTGGCGAGGGCCGGCGTGCCGTTCGCGCTCGCCTCGGCGTGGGCGCCCGACTTCGTGGCCGGCATCCGCAAGGCCGTCGAGAAAGGCCTGCCGGCCGAGACGGCGCTCCGCGCGGCGACGCTGGGCGCCGCCGAGGCGTTGGCGCTCTCGGAGACGACCGGCAGCCTCGAGGCGGGCAAGCTCGCGAACGTGGTGGCCTGGTCGGGCGAGCCGTTCGGCAAGGACACGAAAGCCCGCTACGTGTTCGTCGACGGGCGGCTTCACGAGGTGGAGGAGGACGAGCGGAAGGACGCGAACCGGCGGCCGAGTGGGGGTGGCGCAGCAGGCGGCTCCGGTGGCGGCACGGCTGGCGCGACGGCCGGGCCTGCACAGGAGGCGGACGCGGCCGGGGCCGCGGCGGCCAGTAGCGACACACCGGCGAAGGCCGACAAGGCCGAGGACAAGCCGCTGCCACCGCTCCCTGTAGCGCCACCGCCATTCCCGGTCGGCAAGACAGTCGCGATCACCGGCGGCACGCTTTTGACCGTGGGACCGCAGGGCACGATCGAGAACGGCACCGTGCTGATCCGCGACGGCAGGATCGCCGCCATCGGCCGCGACGTAGCCGTGCCGGAAGGCGCGATCGTGGTCGACGCGAAGGGCCGCTACGTGACGCCCGGCATCATCGACACCCACTCCCACACCGCGATCGACGGCAACGTCAACGAGTGCACCGACGTGATCACCGCCGAGACGCGCATCCGGGACGTGATCGACCAGCGCGACGTCTCGATCTACCGCCAGCTGGCGGGCGGAGTCACCGCGATCAACGTGCTGCACGGCTCGTGCAACGCGATCGGCGGCCAGAACGCGGTGCTCAAGCTGCGCTGGGGCAAGGGGCCCGACGAGCTCGTCTTCAAGGAGGCGCCGCGCGGGATCAAGTTCGCGCTCGGCGAGAACGTCAAGCGCTCGAACTTCCGCGTACCGGGCGAGCCACGCTATCCGGGATCGCGGATGGGCGTCGAGGTCGTGCTGCGCGAGGGCTTCCTGCGCGCGCGCGCCTACAAGAAGGAGTGGGCCGAGCACGAGGCGAAGCTGAAGGCCCTGGCCGCGAAGGCCGACAAGCCGGTGCCTCCGCGGCGCGACCTCCGGCTCGAGACGCTCGCGGACATCCTGGACGGAAAGATCCTGGTTCACTCCCACGGCTACCGCGCCGACGAGATGCTGATGCTGATGAGCGTGGCCGACGAGTTCGGCTTCAAGGTGCGCACCTTCCAGCACGGCCTCGAGGCGTACAAGATCGCGAGCGAGATCGCGCGCCACGGCGCGGGCGTCGGCACCTTCATCGACTGGTGGACCTTCAAGGTGGAGTCGCGGGACGCGATTCCCTACAACCCGGCGATCCTGGCACGCAAGGGCGTCCGGGTCTCGCTCAACTCCGACTCGGCCGAGCTCGCGCGGCGGCTCTACTGGGACGCGGCGAAGGCGGTCAAGTACGGCGGCGTGAGCGAGGAGGAAGCGCTGCGCATGATCACGCTCCACGCGGCGTGGCAGCTCGGCGTCGACCGCTACGCGGGCTCGATCGAGCCTGGCAAGCACGCCGATCTCGCGATCTGGAGCGGCCACCCGCTCTCGGCACGGGCGCGCTGCGAGATGACGCTCGTGGACGGGCAAATCTACTTCGACCGTGCTGCGGACATGGAGGCTCGCCGGGCGACCGCCGCGTGGGCCCCGCTTGCCCCCGGACGGGGGCTCGCGGCCGCGGGAGGTGCGCGATGAGAACGCTTCGCTTGGCCCCGGTCCTCGCGGGGGCGGCCCTGCTGCCCGCGCTCGTGCCCGCCCTGGCGTCCGCGCAGGACGCGCCGCTCGCGATCCGCGGGGCCCGCATCGTCACCGTATCGGGACCCGTGATCGAGAAGGGCACCGTGGTGGTCCAGAAGGGCCGCATCGTCGCGGTCGGGCCCGACGTCGCGGTCCCCGCGGGTGCTATGGTCGTGGACGGCTCCGGCAAGACGCTCTACCCGGGCCTGGTCGATGCTCTCACCACGCTCGGCCTGGTCGAGGTCGATAGCGTGACCGCCACCGTCGACACGACCGAGGTCGGCGACATGAACCCACACGCGCGCGCGTGGCTGGCGCTCCACCCCGACAGCGAGCTGATCCCGGTGGCGCGCGCGAACGGCGTCACGACCGTGCTGAGCGCTCCCGCGGGAGGCCTCGTCTCGGGCCAGAGCGCGCTCGTGCGCCTCGCCGGTACGACGCCGGCGGCGATGGTCTTGAAGCCGCAGGCGGCGCTACACGCGGTGTACCCGAGCGGCCGGCCGGCGTTCGACCCCGCGCGTCTCTTCGACGAGCCAGAGCAGAAGACGCTCGCAGAGCGGCTGAAGGACAAGGAGAAGAACCAGAAGCAGGCGCTCGCTCGGCTCGGCCACCTGCTCGCCGAGGCGAAGGCGCACGCGGCGGCGGCAGCCGACGCGACCCGCGGCCTGCCCGAGACCAATCGCACGCTCGAGGGGCTCGCGCCGTTCTCGCGCGGCGAAGCGCCCTTCGTGATGCGCGCCGACGCGGAGGACGCGATCCGCGGCGCCGTGCGCTTTGCGTCCGAGAAGGCCCTCAAGCTCGTGATCGCCGGCGGACTCGAGGCCTGGCGCTGCGCGGAGTTGCTCAAGGAGAAGGACGTGGCAGTGCTCGTGAAGCTGCACCGACTGCCCGCGCGCGAGTCCGACCCCTACGACGCCGCCTTCGCGAACGCCGCGGCGCTCCATCGCGCCGGCGTGCGCTTCGCGATCGTCACCGACGACAGCGAGAACGTGCGCAACCTGCCGTACGAGGCGGCGATGGCGGCGGCCTACGGGCTGCCCGCGGCCGAGGCGCTGCGAGCGATCACGCTGTCGCCCGCCGAGATCTTCGGCGCCGCGGACCGGATCGGCTCGATCGCCCCGGGCCGCGAGGCGAACCTGCTGCTCGCCACCGGGGACATCCTCGACACGCGCACCCAGGTGACGCATGTGTTCATCGAAGGCGTTTCCCAATCGCTCGAGACGCGCCACACCCGGCTCTACGAGCGCTACAAAGACCGCCCATGACCTGCGTCTCGCCCGAGCTCGAATGCTGGGGGATGCCATGACCAAGAAGACTCGTTCCTCGGGTCGACGCCGCCTGGGCGCCCGGCTGGTGGCCGCCGGCCTCCTCGTTCTCGTCAGCGGCGCCGGCTTTAGCCGGGTGGCCGCGCAAGCGGATGCCGGCGCTCTTGTAGACCCCAAGCTCTACCAGGACCTGCGCTGGCGATCGGTCGGCCCGCACCGCGGCGGTCGCGTGACCGCGGTCGCTGGGCACCGGGCGCAGCCCTCCACGTTCTACATGGGCACGACGGGCGGCGGCGTGTGGAAGACGACCGACTACGGAATCACCTGGCGCCCGGTCTCCGACGGCTTCTTCGAGACCGGCTCGATCGGCGCCATCGAGGTGGCCGAGTCGGACCCGAACGTCGTCTACGTCGGTACCGGAAGCGATGGCATCCGCAGCAACGTCATCGTCGGACGCGGGATGTACAAATCGAGCGACGGGGGGAAGAGCTGGACCTTCATCGGCCTGCGCAACACGGGCCAGATTGGCGCCGTGAAGGCCCACCCGCGAGACCCGGACCTCGTGTACGCGGCCGCGCTGGGGTCACCCTTCGGGCCGAACCCTGAGCGCGGCGTCTTTCGCTCGCGGGACGGAGGGAAGTCGTGGCAGAAGGTGCTGTACGCGAGCGAGAGGGTGGGCGCCATTTCCCTGGCCATGAACCCGGAAGAGCCGGGCGAGATCTACGCCGCCCTCTGGCGAGGCGAGCGCAAGCCCTGGACGATCATCAGCGGTGCGCCCGCGAGCGAGGGGCCGGGGATCTACCGAACGAGAGATGGCGGCGAGACGTGGACGAAGCTCGCGCAGGGACTGCCGCAGGGGCTCGTAGGCAAGATCGACCTCGACGTCGCGCGAAAGGACCCGCGGCGCGTCTACGCTCTCATCGAGGCTCCCGGCTCGGAGCGCGGGCTCTACCGCAGCGACGACTCCGGAGAGACGTGGCAGCAGGTGAACGGAGAGTTCGACCTGCTGCGGCGGCCCTTCTACTACACGAACGTCGACGCCGACCCCCAAGACCCCGACGTCGTCTACGTGAGCAACGAGCGGTTCTTCAAGTCCACGGACGGCGGAAAGACCTTCCGGAGGATCGCCACGCCCCACGGTGACAACCACGGGGTCTGGATCAACCCCGACCACCCGGAGACCTTCATTCAATGCAACGACGGGGGCGCCAACGTGACGCAGAACGGCGGCCAGACCTGGTCGACGCAGCTCAACCAGCCCACGGGCGAGCTCTACATGGTCGACGTCGACGACCAGTTCCCCTACCGCCTCTACGCGCCCCAGCAGGACAACAGCACGCTCATCGCCCCCAGCCTCCCTCCCGTGGCCTGGAGGCTCGACGCGCCGACCCAGGCCTGGATCCACGGTCCCGGATGCGAGACCGGCCAGATCCACCCGCGCCCGGACGGCAAGGTCGTCTACGGCGTCTGCAAGGGGGAGTTCGGGCGCTACAGCGTGGAGACCGGGCAGGAGAAGCACTACTGGGTCTACCCGCAGAACCGCTACGGCCACAACCCGCGGGACATGAAGTACCGCTTCGTGCGCCAGTCCCCGCTCGAGGTCTCGCCCCACGACCCGAAGGTCGTCTACCACGGCTCCCAGTATCTGCACCGTACGAGCGACGACGGCGTCACCTGGCAGACGATCAGCCCCGACCTCACCGCCAACGAGCCGGACAAGCAGTTGTTCTCCGGCGAGCCCATCACCCGTGACATCACCGGCGAGGAGGTCCACAGCGCTCTCTATGCCGTCGAAGAGTCACGGGTCGAGAAGGGCGTCATCTGGACCGGCTCGAGCGACGGGTCCGTGCACGTCACCCACGATGGCGGCAGGAGGTGGAAGAACGTGACGCCGAAGGACCTCCCTCCGGACGGCCGCGTCATGAACATCGAGGACTCGCCTCACCGCAGGGGCTCGGCCTACCTCGCGGTCTCGCGACACCTCCTGGACGACTTCCGTCCCTACCTCTACGTGACGCAGGACTACGGAGCGACCTGGACGCGGCTCACGGATGGGAAGAACGGCATCCCGGCCGATCACCCGACGCGCGCGATCCGGGAGGACCCCGCGCGCGAAGGCCTTCTGTACGCCGGAACCGAGTTCGGCATCTTCGTCTCCTTCGACCGTGGCCGGCGCTGGCAGACGCTTCAGCAGAACCTCCCGGCGACGCCGGTCACCGACATCCGCGTCCACCGGGGGGACCTCGTCATTTCCACCATGGGCCGCGCCTTCTGGATCCTGGACGACATCTCGCCCCTCCGGCAGCTCGCGGTGATGCGGGCCGGCGGTGGGGCGAAGCCCACCGCCGCGCGTCTCTTCCCCCCGCGGGAGGCGTACCGCTTGCGTTACTCGCCCTCGAGCGGCCGGACGGACGTCCCGGAGTACCCCCCGGCGGCCGCCCGCGTCGACTACGTCCTGGAGGCGCCGCCCGAGGCGGACCTGAAGCTGGAGATCCTGGGGCCGCAGGGCGGAATCATCCGAGCGTTCGCGAGCGCGGCCCCGCCCGCCGCCGGGCCCGGCGAGAGGGCGGAGGAGGAGGAAGAGATGGGCGGGCCGCGCTTCGGCCCCCGCCTCCCCACACGTCTTCCAACGAAAGCGGGCATGAACCGCTTCCTCTGGGACCTGCGCCACGCCGGCGCCTGGGACCGCCGCACCCCCGAGGGCGGGCCGGGAGGGCCATACGTGGCGCCCGGCCACTACCACGTGCGGCTCAGCTCCGACGCCTGGAGCCAGACCCAGCCGCTCGTGGTCAGGATCGACCCGCGGGTCGCGGCCGACGGCGTGACGCAGGCCGACCTCGAGGAGCAGGCGCTCTTCAGCCTGAAGCTGCGCGACGCGACCAGTGACGCGCGGCGGCTGGCGGAGGGCCTACGCCAGGCCCGGGAGAAGGCCGAGGGCGACGGGGCGGCTTCGGCGAGGCTCCAGCAGCTCCACGACCGGCTCGTCACCGCCCGCGGAGCCTATCCGCAGCCGATGCTCATCGACCAGATCGCCAACGTCGCGCGCATGGTCGGCCAGGCGGACCAGAAGGTCGGCCGGGACGCCTACGCGCGGCTCGACGACCTGCTGAAGGAGCTGCGGGCGCTCGAAGAGTCGGCGCGCTTCGTGATCCGTTCGACGCCGCCCATGTAGGGGCGCAGCGCCTCGGGCACCACGACCGAGCCGTCCTGCTGCTGGTAGTTCTCGAGCACGGCGACGAGCGTGCGGCCCACCGCGAGCCCGCTGCCGTTGAGCGTGTGCAGGAAGCGGGGCTTGCCCCCGGGCTGCGGCCGATAGCGCAGGCTCGCGCGCCGGGCCTGGAAGTCGGTGCAGTTCGAGCAGGACGAGATCTCGCGGTAGGCCTGCTGCCCGGGCAGCCACACCTCGATGTCGTAGGTCTTCGCCGCCGAGAAGCCCATGTCGCCGGTCGAGAGCACCACGACGCGGTAGGGTAGCCCGAGGCGCTTCAACACCTCCTCGGCGTCCGCGGTCATGCTCTCGAGCTCGGCCATCGACGACTCGGCCGAGGTGAGCTTCACGAGCTCGACCTTGTGGAACTGGTGGAGGCGGATCAGGCCGCGCACGTCCTTGCCGTAGGAACCCGCCTCCGAGCGGAAGCAAGGGGTGAAGGCGACGTACTTCTTGGGCAGCTCCGCCGCTTCGAGGATCTCGTCCCTGTGGAGGTTCGTGAGCGGGACCTCGGCGGTCGGGATCAGGTAGAGGTCGCGGTCGCCGGCCGAGGTCTTGAAGAGGTCGCCCTCGAACTTGGGCAGTTGGCCGGTTCCGGTGAGAGTCTCGGCAGTGACCAGGTAGGGCGGGATCACCTCGGTGTAGCCGCGTGCGACCTGCAGGTCGAGCATGAACTGGATCAGCGCACGCTCGAGCCGGGCGCCCTCCGCCCAGTACACCGCGAAGCGCGTGCCCGAGAGTCGCGCCGCGCGCTCGAAGTCGAGGATCCCGAGCTCGGTGCCGAGGTCGGCATGCCCGCGGGGCGCGAAGTCGAACGCGCGCGGCTCGCCGACGCGGCGGATCTCCTGGTTGGCGGCGGCGTCCTTGCCGACCGGGACGCTCGCGTCGGGCAGGTTCGGCACCACCAGCAGGAAGCGCTCGATCGCGCTCTTCACCTCCTCAAGCCGAGCCTCACCCTGCTTGATGCGCTCGGCGACGCCCTTCATCTCGGCCTTCAGCTCCGACGCGTCTTCCTTCGCCTTGCCGCGGCGCGCGATCTCCTCGCCCGCGGTCCGCTGCCGGTGCCGGAGCTGCTCCGTCTCCTGGATGAGCGCGCGGCGCTCGCCGTCGAGCGTCCAGGGATCGACGCCGGCGAGGCCGGGGAACGCCTGGATCGTCGCGAGACCCTGACCGCGGGCCGCGAGTGCTCCCAGCACGGCGTCGCGGTTGTCGACCACGAACTTCAGGTCCAGCATGACCGCGCAGGATAGCACGCCGCTACCGGCCGCTCCGGAGGCGCGTGTTACGATTCCCGCGCATGTCGGCGACGCGCAAGATCCGCAAGGCCGTGTTCCCGGCCGCCGGGCTCGGGACGCGCTTCCTCCCGGCCACCAAGGCGCAGCCCAAGGAGATGCTGCCGCTCGTCGACAAGCCGATCATCCAGTACGTGATCGAGGAGGCGGTGGCCTCGGGCCTCACCTCGATCATCATCGTCACCGGCAAGGGCAAGAACGCGATCGAGGACCACTTCGACGTCTCCTACGATCTCGAGCGCTACCTCGCCGCGCGCGGCCAGAACGAACAGCTCGAGCAGGTGCGGGCGATCTCGAGCATGATCAGCGTCTGCTACGTGCGCCAGGGCGAACAGCTCGGCCTCGGCCACGCGGTGCTGCAGGCGCGCGACCTGGTGGGCGACGAGCCTTTCGCCGTGATGCTGGGCGACGACATCATCGACGCGCCGGTGCCCTGCATGAAGCAGATGCTCAACGTGTTCGAGAGCTACGGCGGGCCGGTGGTGGCGGTTCAGCAGGTGCCGCGAGCCGAGATCTCGGCCTACGGCGTCATCGACGGGGCGCCGGAGGGAGACACGGGGCGGCTGTATCGGGTGCGCGACATGGTCGAGAAGCCGCGGGCCGAGGAGGCCCCGAGCGACCTCGCCATCATCGGCCGCTACCTGCTGACGCCGGACATCTTCGAGGAGATCGAGCGCACCGAGCGCGGCAAGGGTGGCGAGATCCAGCTCACCGACGGCCTGCGCCGCCTCGCCGTGCAGAGGCCGCTCTACGGCTACCAGTTCACGGGTGTCCGGCACGACGCGGGCAACAAACTCGGCTTCCTGAAGGCGACCGTGGAGTTCGCCCTCAAGCGCGAAGACCTGGGCGGCGCCTTCCGCGAGTACCTGAAGTCGCTTTCTCTTTAGCGGGGGGTGCTGCGTCGCACCCCCCGCACCCCCCGCTCGCTACGCCCGAGTGAATCGGGCTCCGCTCGCAGCCCGTTGCTACTCGCCGGGTGCTGCGCCGCACCCCCCGCATCCCCCCCCGCTCGCTACGCCCGAGTGAATCGGGCTCCGCTCGCAGCCCGTTGCTGCTCGCCGGGTGCTGCCTCGCACCCGCGCGCTGGACCCACCGGGCGTGCTGCCCTACCATCCGGGCAGCCCATCCAGCAGGACGACGACACCACGCGGGTTCGCGGAGGCACGCCTGCCGTTCCAGACCACGAACTGGAGCCTCATCGTTCGGGCGACCGGCGGCTCGACGACTGAGGCGCGGGCGGCGCTCGCCGGCCTGTGCGAGACGTACTGGCCGCCGGTCTACGCCTTCATCCGCCGGCGCGGGCTCGCGCCCGCCGATGCCGAGGATCTGACGCAGTCCTATTTCGCCCGCTTCTTCGAGAAGGACTACCTGCGTGACTTCCGCCCGGAAGCCGGCCGCTTCAGGACCTTCTCGAAGAAGC
>Ga0247727_10002618_pt1 | contig 40836 bp, 39 predicted proteins | sample WisWelCaveWW1625_FD_202498 | JGI IMG/M metagenome (GOLD analysis project Ga0247727, IMG submission 202498) | Biofilm microbial communities from Wishing Well Cave, Virginia, United States - WW16-25 | ecosystem: Environmental > Aquatic > Deep subsurface > Groundwater > Cave microbial mat | place... | reverse complement strand
GTATCGAACCATAGCCCGTTCTCCGGTTGTTGCGATTTGGTCGCTCAACCACTCGCATCGGAGAATGGGCTTTTTTTCTTGAATTCTTTGTCACGGTTTAACCTCTAAAATGTGCGAAAGGCCAGATAAAAACGATATCTTCCAGTATGACCGCCAAATCGGTGGAGCCGTTCTTTTGTTTCAGTATTAATACTTGCGCATTTGCCTGCTTAAGATTTACCAATTCGATCTTTAGGAGATAATCCAATGTCAAAGAAAGTCAAAACCAATCTGGGAATTTTTATTGCCCTTGTTTTTTTGTTTGTTCTAATTCCTGTCTGCCTTACTGTTGCCGCGGATAATGATCAACTGGCAGACGAGGAAACAGCGGCCATTTCCAAGCTGAGTTATGATCCCAACCCGGCAGGCGGCCCAGCAGAGCAGCCCCCGTTTTTTGATCCAGATATTGATGGGCACCTTATCCCGAGAATTGAACCTCCCGTCGGTGAATCAGACCACCACGGCGGAGGCGGCAGCGGATCTGGATCAAGCACTGGGAGAACGAGCACACAAGGCAATGGGACACAGGGGAATGGAACTCAAGGTAACGGTACACAAGCAAGCAGTGGTACGCAGGGTACACAAGGAAGCAGCGGTACCCAGGGCACTGGCAGCGGAAGTGCGACGGGAACAGGTGTTGACGCAGGAACCGGAACCGCAACACAGGCCAGCAGCGGCTCCTCAGGTAGTTCCGGTTCAAGTGGCACACAGGCATCCAGTGGCACTTCCGGCTCAAGTGGAACACAAGCATCAAGTGGTACTCAGGGTACAGGCAGTGGGAGTGCGACGGGGACTGGTGTTGACTCAGGAACCGGAACCGCAACACAGGCCAGCAGCGGCTCCTCAGGTAGTTCCGGTTCAAGTGGCACACAGGCATCCAGTGGCACTTCCGGCTCAAGTGGAACACAAGCATCAAGTGGTACTCAGGGTACAGGCAGTGGGAGTGCGACGGGGACTGGTGTTGACTCAGGAACCGGAACCGCAACACAGGCCAGCAGTGGCTCCTCAGGTAGTTCCGGTTCAAGTGGCACACAGGCATCCAGCGGCACTTCCGGCTCAGGCGGGACACAGGCCAGCAGTGGTTCAGGTGGAACAGCTACTCAGGGTACAGGCAGTGGAAGTGCGACGGGGACTGGTGTTGACTCAGGAACTGGAACCGCCACACAAGCAGGCAGTGACTCCACAGGAAGTTCCAGCAGCAGCAGTTCAAGTTCAAGCAGTAGTTCTGGCTCGGGTGGAACCCAGGCGTCAAGCGGCAGTTCCGGCTCAGGCGGGACACAAGGCAATTCAGGTTGAACAAACTAATCAATATGAACTGGCCTTTTGCAGGTTTTTATGAAATTAACCTCTTTAATCACAATAGGTTAAGTAATTTTGTTTCAATCGCCTTTGCGCAGGGATCGAAGGGAAATTCAGCACCCCTTTCGGAGGGCTTGATTTCCCTAGAAAGCTTAAAAAATGGTTGCCCCTTAAGGGTGGAAAAACCTGCAAAAGGCCAGATATGAATCTACACTTCAATTTACTCGCATTACTCTTGATTGCCGTCATGGTGAGTTTTTCGGCTTGTAAATTCGGGAAACAGGATTCTTCATCCCGTGATGTCAAAGCGGACCTTCAGCTTGTTGACCGTGAAGTCACAGCAGATAATAATACTCCTGCTCCCGAAACCCTGACGGAAGCACAGCCAGGTTTTCGCCAGGAACCTTCAAGATCCTAAAAATCCTAAAAATTACCACCTGCTTTGAAGGCTAAGCCCTTTCGTTTCACAAAACTTCAGGATCTTTTCAGCATAGACCCCAGGTCGTTAGCATTCTTCCGCGTCACACTGGCCCTTCTTATCATTTTTGATCTGATTGTCCGCGCCACGAGTCTCCGGGCGCATTACACGGATTTTGGCCTGCTTCCGCGAGGGCCTTTGCTTGAAGCGTTTTCTTCTCCCTGGAGAATTTCTATTCATTATGCCAGCGGGATGGCCTGGTTCCAGGGGCTTTTATTTCTCCTGAATGGTTTATTCGCCTCAATGCTTCTTTTTGGCTACCGGACTCCGCTGGCGACTTTCCTATGCTGGTTTTTTATGATCTCTCTTCACAACCGGAATGTGATGGTGCTACAGGCAGGGGATCTTTACTTTCATCAGCTTCTTTTCTGGAGCCTCTTTTTGCCTCTTGGAGCTTCTTTTTCGCTCGACCGGCAACTGGCCAAAGAAGACTTCCCCTTAAAGCTATCTAAGCTTTTTGTTTCTATGGGGTCGGCAGGGTTTTTCCTGCAGGTGGCGTTTGTGTACTGGTTTACTTTTTTACACAAGATAACAGGGAATGCTTTTCTGGTTTGGTGGAAGGAAGCGGCAGGGGTCTACCGGGCCTTGCATGTAGACCAGTTTACAACACCGTTTGGGTATTTTGTTTTAGGTTTTCCTCCGCTTGTAACGTTTCTTAATTACGCTGTCATTCTCTTTGAAGGGCTGGGCCCCTTTTTACTCTTGTCGCCCGTTGCCAATTCAACCTTTCGTTTGTATGGGGTTTTTGGTTTTATTGCCATGCATATGGGGTTTAATGCCTGTATGGTGTTAGGACCGTTTCCGTGGGTTTGCTCGATTGCGGTTCTCCCTTTTTTACCCTCTTTCTTTTGGGATTGGGTGCTTTCCCGGCGATTTTTTGCCCGGATTGTGCCAAAGTTCGACCTGGCTGGTTATTTTAAAAAGTTATCCTATAAACCCCGTCATTTTATTGCTGTGCATCCGGGCTGGCTGGCCAACCTCTTTGCCGCTGTTTCGCTTGTCTTTATTCTTTGGTGGAATATCGGGAATGTTTTCCCCAAACTTGCCATGCCGAAACACCTTCACGGCTACGGCATGACGCTTTACCTTGACCAGCAGTGGGCCATGTTTTCGCCGCCCCTGACCGATGACGGCTGGTATGTGATTCCGGGAAAACTCCGGAACGGGAAAGAGGTGGATGTTTTCACAGACGGGGGCCCTGTGAAGTGGGAAAAACCCAGGCTCGTCGCTTACACCTATAAAATGGAGCGGTGGCGAAAATATATGATGAATTTGTGGCTTCGGGAGCACGCGCCTTACCGCCAGTATTACGGCAGATATTTGTGCCGCGACTGGAATGAGCGCCACAAGGGAGATGAGCAGCTTGAACAGTTTGAAATCATTTTTATGCGGGAAGACACGCTTCCCGATTACCAGTATTCTCCGCCCCAGAAAGTCTTGCTCTGGAAGCATTGGTGTTTTAAAGTTCCGGATGAAGAATTAAAAAGGAGTTCAAAATGATGCCGGTCCCAAAAGCCAATGCGATGCTGATTTGTGATTACGTGCTCACCGAACAGGGCACGCACAAAAAAAGTTTGATCGGCATTTTCGAAAATATCCAGACCGCGCGGTTTCCCTGCGTTCATCACTCTTTGTCCGTTTACATTAAACTCACCGACGCGCAAGGCAGCTTCCGGTTCCGCCTGGAACTGCTGGAGTTAAAAACCAACACGATTATTGGACAAAACGAAGTCCCCAAGGATGTTGCGATTCAAAGCCCTCTTGCGACCCACGAACTGGTGTTTCATCTCAGAAATATCGCCTTCCCCAACCCCGGCGAATACGAGTTCCGGATTTTTGCCAATAACGGTGTTTTTGGGCAAAAATCATTCTTTGTCGGGAGCATCCGCGAAAAACAAAGTTAGTAGAGCCTGCTATCAATTCATCCGCCGGCGGATGAATTGTTCCTATGATATCCTTTATATAGAGAAGGGGGTGATGATGATGGCAACCGTCTTTTCAGCGCATACCCATCCAGGCTGGCTTCATAAGATGAAAGTAAGCTTTGAAGCTCACCGGCTTAAAACCCTTGCGGTGGTGACGGCAAGCACTCTTTTGGGCGGCTCTCTCGGGATGATTATTTTTCTAACCATACTTGGCACCGGGGATCTTCGAATGATTGTCATGACGTTCCCGCATGCCCTAGCGAGCGCCGCTGTTTTTACCCTGTTTCTTGCCGGGGTTTTTTCCCTTGAGCATTATGATCCGTAACGAACGTGGGAATGAGCTTTCGTTGATTCAGGAAAATATCCAGTTTATAATCCGTCCAACGCGATGAAACACCGTACGTTACCTCACACTGAGCCGCTTGCCCTTCTCACCGACTTTTATGAACTTACGATGGCTTATGGCTATTGGAAAAACGGCGTTCACGAACAAGAGGCCGTGTTCGAACTTTCTTTCCGTGAAAATCCTTTTAAAGGGGGATTTGCCATTGCCTGCGGCTTGGGGTATGTGATCGACTTCCTTGAGCATTTTCGCTTTGACCCGACTGATATCGATTATCTCGCCTCTTTGAAAGGCAAGGGTGCAACGCCCTTGTTTGAAAAGAAGTTTTTAACCGAACTTTCCAGGATGAAGTTTCAATGGGATATCGATGCGGTCCCGGAAGGAACCGTTGTTTTTGCTCACGAGCCTTTGATGCGAATCCGTGGTCCCGTGCTTCAGTGCCAGCTGCTTGAGACGGCGCTTCTTAATATGATTAATTTCCAGACACTGATTGCGACAAAGGCGGCGCGGGTTACGATGGCGGCCTGCGGAGAATCGGTCATCGAGTTCGGGCTTCGAAGGGCCCAAGGGATTGACGGAGCGCTTGCCGCAAGCCGGGCCGCTTATATCGGAGGCTGTGATTGTACTTCCAATGTGTTAGCCGGCAAGATGTTTGGCATTCCTGTCAAAGGAACGCATGCGCATAGTTGGGTTATGTTTTTTGACACCGAACTTGAAGCCTTTAAGGCCTATGCCAAGGCATGGCCTGACCACTCCGTTTTTCTTGTGGATACGTACGATACGATCCAGGGAGTGCGCAACGCCGTCGAGGTGGGGAAATGGCTTAAGCGCGAAGGGCATGAAATGCTTGGAATCCGGATTGATTCCGGAGACTTGGGGGATTTGAGTCTAAGAGCCAGGAAGATTTTGGATGAGGAAGGTTTCCCTGAGGCAAAGATTATCGGAAGCAATGAACTGGATGAAACGGCTATTTTAAATCTTAAAAATCAAGGGGCCAAAATTGTGACCTGGGGTGTTGGCACCAAACTCGTCACAGCTTATGACCAGCCCGCGCTTGGCGGGATTTATAAACTCACGGCCGTGAAAACTCCATCCGGTGAGTGGAAATATAAAATGAAGCTATCGGATGATCCTCTAAAAATATCGAGTCCCGGTATCCGTCAGGTGAGAAGGTTTTTTAACGAAAAAGAAAATTTGGCCGATATGATTTACGATGTCGGAACGCCTTTGTCAGGAGATGCCATCCTGGTAGGTTTAGGAAAAGCTTCAAACCGTTTAATCATGAAAAAATCGCAAGCTTTTACCGATCTTCTTGTACCGGTCTTTAAAAAAGGAAAAAAAGTTTACGATTCTCCGGGCATCCACGAGATAAGAAAAAGCGTTCAAGCTGGTCTTGGGAAATTCAGTCCCGGAGTCAGGCGCCTTCAGAACCCGTCTGTTTATCCCGTGGGTTTGGAGCAGTCGCTTTACGAACGCAAACAAGAAATGATACGCCAATTGAAAAGCTTAATCCGGAAAGGGGAGGGACATGTCTAAAATAACGATTTATCAGAAACCCGCCTGTACCACCTGCCGCCAGGTGTATAACGTTTTAAAAGAAAGCGGAGTGGATTTCAATACCGTGAATTATTACGTGGACCCTTTGTCCAAAACAAAACTTAAAGAACTTTTGAGCAAAATGAAAATGCCGGCTTCGGAACTGTTGCGCAAAAAAGAGCCGGTTTATAAGGAATTAAAACTTGCTGAAAAGCAGCTCACTGAGGACAAAATCCTGGACCTCATGGTCAAGCACCCGGATTTGATTCAGCGGCCCATTGCGGAAAAAGGAAGCCGTGCCATTCTCGCAAGGCCGGCCGAAAAAATCAGGGAAATTTTATGAATCATAAGTCTCATTCCCGCATTCCGTTTATATTGACTGAGAAAACCCGTTATCTTTTAAAGGCGGCCCTCGACGAAGATATCGGGACTGGCGATAAAACAACCGATATCTTGATTTCAAAGAAAGCAAAAGGCAGAGCTGTGGTGGTGGCGCGTGAGACAGGACTTCTGTGCGGTGAGCCCATTGTTTGTGAACTGTTACGTCTTCTGGACGCCTCGGTGAAAGTGAAGTTTCCTGTGATGGAGGGCGAGCGGTTTTCAAAGAATAAGCCGGTGGTTGAACTGGAAGGCAGTGTCTCTTCCATTTTAAAAGTGGAGAGAACCCTGCTTAATTTTTTCGGCCATCTTTCAGGGATCGCAACGAAGACCCGTGAATATGTTGACCGGGTCAAAAAATACCCTGTTTTTATTCTGGATACGCGAAAGACTACGCCTTTGTGGAGAGAAGTTGAAAAATACGCGGTCCGGGTGGGCGGCGGCAAAAATCACCGGATGGGGCTCTATGACCGCATCCTGATTAAGGAGAATCACCGGCCTCAAGCCGATTGGGAGCGGCTGGAAAAATTTCGCGGGCAGTTTGAGATTGAGGTGCGTAATCTTAAAGAACTGAAAGAGGCCTTGAAACTGGGCCCTCGGATTATCCTGTTTGACAACTTTTCGCCCGCGGCTTTGCACAAGGCCGTCCAGATGACACGCCACTTGCATCCTGAGATTATTCTGGAGGCCTCAGGCGGGATTACGCTTGATAATGTGGCTCATTACGCTGCGCTCGGCGTAGACTGGATTTCAATCGGAGCCCTGACCCATTCCGCCAAATCCATTGATTTCTCCCTTCTTGTCTCGTAATGTCCTCATTTAAACTCATTTCTGAGATGACGCCGAAGGGGGATCAGCCTGAGGCGATTCGAAAGATTGTGGAAGGTTTCAAGGCCGGCAAAAGAGAGCAAGTCCTGATCGGCGTCACGGGTTCCGGCAAAACCTTCACGATGGCCAACGCCATTGCACAACTCGGGAAGCCAACGCTTGTCATTTCCCACAATAAAACGCTTGCCGCCCAGCTTTATTCCGAATTCAAAGAATTCTTCCCGGAAAATGCGGTTGAATATTTTGTTTCCTATTATGATTATTATCAGCCCGAAGCCTACATTCCCCACAGCGATACTTATATCGAAAAAGACGCTTCCATTAATGACGACCTTGACCGCCTGAGGCTTTCGGCTACAAGCTCCGTCCTTTCCCGTCAGGATTGTATTATTGTCGCAAGCGTTTCCTGTATTTACGGTCTTGGCGCTCCGGAAGACTGGCAGGGGCTTTTGATCCAGATTGAAAAGGGGCAAACGTTTGACCGCGATCAGTTTTTGGCCGGCATTGTCGGCCTTCAATATGAAAGGGTTGAAACAGAACTCAAGCGCGGCACCTTCCGGGTCCGGGGGGGCTGCGTGGATTTGTTTCCTTCTTACGGAGAAAATCCGCATCGTATCGAATTTGATTCAGAAACCATTTGCCGCATTACACTCCTTGACCGCATTCACTTCAAGCCTTTAAAGGAGTTGGACCGGCTCGCCATTTATCCGGCCAAGCACTTTGTCACTTCCTCAGACCGTTTAGAGAAAGCTATTCATTCCATTCGCGAGGAGCTTGCCTGGCGCGTGAAGGAATTGATTCGGGAAGGCAAAGACCTTGCGGCCAAAAGGATTGAGTCAAGAACCCTTTATGACCTTGAGATGCTTCGCGAAGTGGGGTACTGTTCCGGTATTGAAAATTATTCAAGGCATCTTTCCGGCCGCGAACCGGGCTCAACCCCTTACACCCTTTTGGATTACTTTCCGCAGGATTTTTTAACGATCATTGATGAATCTCACCAGAGCATCCCACAATTCCGGGGAATGTATCAGGGCGATTTTTCGCGTAAGTCAGTTTTGGTGGAGCACGGGTTCCGTCTGCCCTCAGCGCTTGATAACCGGCCTTTGCGCTTTCCCGAGTTTGAAAAAAAACTTGAACAAATTCTTTACGTTTCCGCCACGCCGGGTCCCTATGAAATGCAGCGCGGGGAGCAATATGTAGAACAGATCATTCGTCCCACAGGATTAATAGATCCGGAAATTGAGGTCCGGAAAACTGAAGGTCAAATCGACGATTTGATTGCTGAAATCAAAGCCCGGGCGAAAAAGAACGAACGCACGCTGATTACGACGCTGACTAAAAAAATGGCCGAAGACCTCAGCCGTTATCTTCGGGAGGTGGGAATCAAAGGCCATTACCTTCATTCTGAATTCGACGCGTTTGAACGGGTTGAAATCCTTCGCGACCTCAGACTTCAAAAATATGATTGTGTGATCGGGGTCAATCTTCTCCGCGAAGGCCTTGATTTACCGGAAGTGTCACTGGTGATTGTTCTGGACGCAGACAAGGAAGGTTTTTTAAGAAGCGACGTGTCGCTGATTCAAATCTCGGGGAGGGCCGCGCGGCATATTCACGGCAAAGTCATTATGTATGGCGATAAAATTACGGATTCAATGAAGAAAGCCATTCAGGAAACCGCGAGGCGCCGCCAGCTTCAGGGGGAATATAACGGTAAACACGGGATTACCCCGCGCTCTATCCAAAAAGAAATCAAGGAGGGCATTGAACGGTTCAAACAGGCCGAGGCCTTTGTTTCGGAAGTCGTGGGAGAAAGCCGTGAGGAACACGAGGTAAAAAATTATCTTAGTTTCCTTAAAACAAGAATGGAAAGCTCAGCGCGTGCACTTGAGTTTGATAAGGCCGCGCGCTACCGGGATGAGATTCGGCGCATCGAAACTGAAAAGGGCGTCAAAGAAAGTATTTTGAGCGTTTCAAAACCCCAAAAAAAATGATTTTTTCGCGATTTGACATTGACTCTACCCTGGGGGGCTTTTATAATCCAAGTGTCTTAGGGCAAATTAAAAAAATGAGGACTTTTTAAAAAATGGATCCTACCTTTAAATGGTTTGACGATTACAAATGGATTGCGGTGATCCGCTCAAATTCTTCAAGCGATGCCGAAGCTATGATCAAAGCCGCTACGGATGGAGGCTTTCATCTTTTTGAGATTTCAATGCAGACGGCTCAAGCGGCGAAACTTTTTGAGACCTACTCGAAAAAAGAAGGTTTTCTTTTCGGGGCGGGAACCGTCACGGACGGCGAAATGGCTCAGCGCGCCATTAATGCCGGAGCTAAATTTATCGCAAGCCCCTACCTTGACCCTGAAGTGGTCAATGTGGCAAAGCACAACGATGTTTTTGTGATCCAGGGAATCATGACGCCGACAGAGGCGGTTCATGCCCACCATTTGGGGGTGGATCTCATCCAGGTGTATCCGGCTCCTCTTTTGGGAGGTCCAGCCTATTTGAGGGCTTTGCGGGGGCCTTTTCCATTTCTGAAACTTGCGGCAGCCGGCGATATCCCTCTCGAATCTGCTTCGGATTATCTAAAATATAGCATTGCGGTTTCTTTTGATAAAACCCTCTTTGATAAGGCCCTTGTCCGTGCCAATAACTGGGCTGAAATTACGGAGCGCGCCAAGCAGCTTACCCAGAAGCTTGAAACCCTGAAAGTCTCCAAGTAACTCTCTATAAGGAAGAAAAAGGGATAAGAAGGAAGACGAGGAAAGAAGAGGGCTTTTTGTCTCAAGTCGTTATCTATCAATGGTTTTTTTAGGCCCTTTTCTTCCTTTGCCCCCCTTTTCCGCCTTTCTATTCCCTGAATCTTGGTTTCCTTCGTTGACATTGCAAGCGAGATGTTTATAATAAGCCCTGTCTTTTCAGGCAGTTACGTCAATTTGACTTAAGTCTCCAAAAATTCTATGAGGATTTTCTTAGTGAACAAAAAAATACGAAAGAGGCATTTTATTGTCCTTTTTTTTATATTTTTAATCGGATTTACCCCTTTGCCGATTGAAGCAGATACATTTGTGGGAGAAATCGAAACAGGGTTAATAGAACTTAAAGGTTTTGGTTATCCGGTTTATATTTTTGTTCCGCCCAGCTTAAAGCCTGAGCAAAAATACCCTTTAATCATTTCGATCCCGAATCAAGGGGAAGCCCCTGAGAAAAATATTGAACTTTGGACCAGTATTGCCAAGCGCCAGAGCATGATCGTGCTCGCACCGGTTATGGAACGGATTGAAGACGTTCCCTTTGATTTTGACCGGTGGTTTTTTCAAATGAAAGCGCTTGTGGTCAACCAATACCCCGTAAACCAAAAAAAAATATTTTTGGTGGGTAAAGACGGCGGCGCTCATTATGCCGCTTACCTTGGGATTAATTTCCCTGACGAGTTTTCGGGTGTGGGGCTCCTGGCAGGGTCCTGGTCAGGACGTTTCCAAAAGCTGATGCAGTTTCAAACAAGCCCTTTGCGCCAATTGCCCTTTTTCGTGGCCTTAAAAGAAGATCAGCAGGAACTTTTTCAACAGACGGAACTTGAAGCTACAAAGTTGGTTGAAAAGGGATATCCCATCAAGCTTGTCCGCTTTCAAAAAGGGGAAGAATTTTTGAGCAGTGACTTTAAGAAAGAATTCATTGCCTGGATCGAGGATCAAAGCGAGAAGTGGCGGATGGTGGCTGAGAAGTCACAGAAAACATTTAAAGAGAAATCGCGAAAAGCCATTAAAAATTTCTTTGTCGTTTAATGAATGTTTCGAATGTCATTTTTAAGGAAGGATTAAGATGAAATTGACCGGTGCCCAAATCATGATTCAATGCCTTGAGAAGGAAGGTGTGGAGTATGTCTTCGGTCTTCCTGGGGGCGCCATTTTACCCACGTTTGATGCCCTTTATGATTCCAAACTGAAATTTATCCTGGTGCGTCACGAACAGGGGGCAACGCATATGGCCGACGGGTATGCCCGTGCAACAGGAAGGACCGGTGTTTGCATGGTGACGTCAGGCCCCGGCGCGACTAATACTGTGACCGGACTCGCTACGGCTTATATGGATTCTGCGCCGATTGTGTGTATTACCGGGCAGGTGGCCACAACCGCAATTGGAAGCGATGCTTTTCAGGAGGCGGATGTGGTGGGTGTTACGCGTTCTGTGACTAAGCATAATTTTCTCATCAAAGATGTTAAAGAGATTGCCGAGACGGTTAAAGCGGCTTTTTACATTGCGTCCACAGGACGGCCGGGGCCTGTTTTGATTGATTTTCCGGTGGATGTCAGCCGCGCGGAAGCCGAATTTCATTACCCAAGCGATGTCTATATACGCAGTTACCGTCCGGTCACCAAAGGTAACCCGCTGCAGATCAAAAAAGCAGCGGAAATGATTATGGCGAGCAAACGTCCCTGCCTTTATGTGGGAGGCGGGGCCGTAGGCTCAGGGGCTCAGAAAGAAATTTTTGAATTGGTAGAAAAAACCGGAATTCCGATTACAACCACGGTGCTGGGACTTGGGATTTTCCCCGAGGATCATCCGTCTTCCTTAAGGATGCTCGGCATGCACGGAACTCATTATGCGAATTATTCCGTGCAGGGCTCCGACGTTTTGATTGCCGTGGGGGCCCGTTTTGATGACCGCGTCACGGGGAAAATCGATCTTTTTGCCCCGCACGCGAAAATTGTTCACATTGATATTGACCCGGCCTCCATTTCAAAAACCGTCCGGGTAGATGTTCCTGTTGTGGGAGATATCAAAGAAATTTTGCAGGAACTGAATCAGCTCGTGAAGGATAAAAGGGAGGGGATGCGCCCCTGGCTTGATCAGATTGAAGAGTGGAAAAAAAAGCACCCCTTAAAATATGACCAGTCCGGGAGTGAAATCCGGCAGCAGTATGTGATTGATATGATCGGTGAAGTGACGCAACACAAGGCGGTTGTCACGACCGGCGTGGGGCAGCACCAAATGTGGACGGCCCAGTGGTATAAATTCAGCGCGCCTCGCAGTATGATCACTTCCGGCGGGCTTGGGACTATGGGTTTTGGTTTTCCCGCAGCGATTGGAGCGAAGTTGGGACGGCCCAATGAGACGGTGATCTGTATTGATGGTGACGGCTCTTTCCAGATGACGATGTGTGAACTTGCCACTGCGGTTTATTACAAGATTCCTGTTAAGGTTTTTATCATGGACAATGCTCACCACGGAATGGTTCGCCAGTGGCAGGAGCTTTTTTACCGGCGCCGTTATTCAGGTTCTCAGCTTGGCCCGTCCAATCCTGATTTTTGCAAACTGGCGGAGGGTTTTGGCGCCACGGGTATCCGTGTGACTGAAAAAGATCAAGTTGTTCCTGCAATTGAGAAGGCCCTGGCCTGTGAAGGACCTGTGGTGGTTCAGTGTGTGGTTGCTAAAGAAGACAATGTCTATCCGATGGTCCCGGCCGGCCACGCGTTGGATCAGGTCATGGATATGGCGTAGGAATAATTCAAAAATCAAAATGCAAAAATCAAAATTGTCATTTTTAAATTTTGAACTGTCAATTTGATATTTAATTTTTGATGCTTGCATTTTTTACAAGGAGTCACCAATTATGAAGCACACGATTTCAGTCTTGGTCGAAAATCATTTTGGAGTATTAGCGCGGGTGGCGGGTCTTTTTTCAGCCCGGGGTTTCAATATCGACAGCCTTGCCGTGGGTGAAACTGACGACCCCACTGTTTCGCGCATGACGATTGTGGTTCATGGCGACGACCGTGTGGTGGACCAGATCATGAAGCAGCTCAATAAGCTTATTGACGTGATTAAGGTGGTGGATTTAACGCAGGAAGAAATGATTGACCGTGAGCTTGTAATTGCCAAGGTTTCGGCCAATGCCGCTAACCGGGGGGAGATTATTCAGATTGTGAATACCTTCCGGGCAAAAATTGTGGATGTGAACCCCAAGTCGCTTGCGATTGAAGTCACGGGCGGGGAAGGTAAAGTCGATGCCATGCTTGAGCTTCTCAGGCCCTTCGGACTCATCGAAGTGGTCCGGACAGGCCTGGTGGCATTATCCAGAAAATCCGAGCTGACGGCGCCCCCCAAGCAGCCTCCTGCAAAATCGAAAGCCGCGAAGCACGGTCAGGAAGAAGTGGTTACGAATTAAAGAGCAATGAAAGGATCAGTTCATGGCTAAAATTTTTTATGATGAGGATGCGGATTTAAATCTCCTTCGAGGCAAAAAGGTTGCCATTGTCGGATACGGGATTCAAGGGCGCGGCCAGGGATTAAACTTACGCGATTCCGGCGTTGACGTGATCATTGCCCAGCGTAAGGGCGGCAAAAATTACGACTTGGCCGTGCAGGACCGATTCACCCCGGTTGAAGCTGATCACGCCGCAAAGAATGCCGACATCATTCAGCTTCTCACCCAGGACCATTTGCAGGCCGAAATCTATGAAAAAAGCGTTCTGCCCCATTTAAAGCCCGGGAAAACGCTTCTTTTTTCACACGGGTTCAATATCCATTTTGGATATATTAAGCCTCCGAAAAATGTGGACGTGATTATGGTGGCGCCCAAAGGCCCGGGGGCTTTAGTCCGCTCCCAATTTCTTGAAGGCGGCGGCGTTCCCTGCCTTGTGGCCATTGATCAGGATGCAAGCGGTCAGGCTTTAAAACTGGCCCTGGCATATGCCAAAGCCATTGGCGGAACGCGGGCTGGCGTGATTGAAACCAATTTTAAGGAAGAAACCGAGACCGACCTTTTTGGCGAACAAACCGTTCTTTGCGGCGGCATAAGCGAGTTGATCCGCGCCGGGTACGAAACGCTGGTCGAGGCAGGGTATCAGCCTGAGATGGCCTATTTTGAGTGCCTTCATGAAGTAAAGCTCATTGTGGATGCTATTTTTGTTTCGGGCATCAGCGGAATGCACCGCCGGGTTTCAGACACGGCAGAATATGGCGACTACTCCCGCGGTAAAAGGGTGATTGGAAAAGAGACGCGTGAGGAAATGAAAAAGATTCTCAAGGAAATCCAGTCCGGCGCGTTTGCCCGTGAGTGGATTGAGGAAAACAAAAATGGAAGGCCTCTTTTTAATCGTTTGCGTGACGAGTGTGACCGCCACCCGGTTGAAAAAGTGGGGGCGGACCTGCGCAAAATGATGCATTGGATTCGGGAAAAGCAAATTGCTTAAGGCCGTTTTTTTATGGCTCAAAAAACCTCAAGAAAAATCCATATCTTCGATACGACCCTCCGGGACGGAGAACAGTCCCCAGGCGCTTCGCTTACTCCTGACGAAAAATTAAAAATCGCCAAACAACTTGAACGGCTCAACGTCGATGTGATTGAGGCCGGATTTCCCGCTTCTTCGCCGGGCGAGATGCAGGCTGTCCAAATGATCTCACGGGAAATTTCGAAACCTGTGATCTGCGGCCTTTCGCGGATGCTCTCTAAAGATATCGATGCCTGCCGGAGAGCGCTTGAAAAGGCGAAGCGTAAAAGGCTGCACGTCTTTTTAGCGACTTCGCAGATTCACCGGGAATATAAACTTAAAAAAGATAAAAAAGAAATTCTCGAAATGGCGGTCCGTAATATCCGCTCGGCGAAAAAAGATTTCAAACAAATCGAATTTTCTCCGGAAGACGCTTCGCGAACCGAGCCTAAGTTTTTGGTGGAGGCGGTCCGTGCTGCGGTGGATGCCGGGGCAACCTCGATTAATATTCCGGATACGGTCGGGTATGCGATTCCTGAGGAGTTTGCCGACCTTATCCGTCTGCTCATCAAAAAAAATCCCGAACTGGGTAAAGAAGTCGTTCTTTCTGTTCACTGCCACAATGATCTGGGCCTTGCCGTGGCTAATTCTTTGGCCGCGATCCAGGCGGGAGCCAACCAGGTGGAGTGCACAATCAACGGGATCGGCGAACGCGCCGGGAACGCTTCCCTGGAAGAGATCGTGATGGCCCTTGATACGCGTAAAGATTTCGTTCATTGCTTTACGGATATCAAATTCAACGAGATTGTCAAAACCTCGCGGCTTGTTTCTCATCTGACCGGGATGGTGGTGCAGCCCAATAAGGCGATTGTCGGGCGCAATGCGTTCTCTCATGAGTCCGGTATTCACCAGGACGGCGTTTTAAAAAAGCGGCAGACTTACGAGATTATTGACCCCAAAAGGATCGGGCTTTCGGGAAGCCAGTTGATGCTCGGGAAACTCTCCGGCCGGCACGCGTTCAGCGAACGGGTCAAAAAACTCGGGTTTAGCCTGAAAGAAGCGGAGTTGGACCAGGCCTTTGCCCGCTTTAAGGGGCTCGCAGATAAGAAAAAATATATTTTTGACGAGGATATCGAAGCCATTTTGGAAGATGAAATTGTCCGGATCCCCGAGACCTGGAAGCTTGAGCATTTGAAAGTGCAGAGCGAAACAGGCCACGCGCCGAAAGCCGAGGTCAGTTTAAACTTCAAGGGGAAAATTCATACAGCCGCATCTGTTGGGGATGGCCCCGTGGATGCCTGCTACAAGGCTATTGAGCAGATTGTAAAATCCAGGGCCCAGGTCGTGCATTACGGAATTCAGTCCGTGACCGGCGGCAAAGATGCCCAGGGCGAGGTGATTGTAAAGTTAGTCGTAGGCGGTCAGGAAATCACGGGCCGCGGGACGAGCACGGATATTATTGAAGCCAGCGTCAAAGCCTATCTTTTTGCCCTGAACAAAGTGGCCGCGCATCTTTTATCCCAAGGGTCCACAGAGCCGTCCCCGGTGTGAATCCCCAAAAACCTTTTCAGCTTTACGGTATCCTGGGTTTTCCCGTCAAGCACACCCTTTCTCCGGTTATGCAGGAAGCGGCGTTTACCTGTCGAGGCATAAAAGCTTACTATCTGGCGCTCGAATTAGACCCCATTGCATTCCGCAAAATCATGCGAAAGCTCCCGCGTCTTGTCTTAAGCGGGTTCAATGTGACCGTGCCTTACAAGGAAAAGGTGATTGCCTACCTGGACCGATTGACGCCTGAAGCCCGGTCCGTGGGAGCGGTCAATACGGTTTTTCGCAAAGGCAAAAAATGGGTGGGGGCCAACACCGATATCGACGGATTTTCAGCTTCTTTAAAAAAAGAAGGCGGGTTTAATCCGAAAGGTAAAAAGGTCCTGGTGTTTGGGGCCGGGGGTGCTGCGCGTGGCGTGGTTTATGGGCTGTGCCGTGAGGGGGCCCAATCCATTTGGATTGCAAACCGCCGTTTAAGCCGCGCCCAAAAAATCGCGAAAGACATGAAGCGCTTTTTTCCAAAAACCGGCTGGCAAACAAGCAACCTTTCAGAATCTTCAGTCAAAGCGGCGTTAGATTCTGTGGATCTTGTCATTAATGCGACGTCCGTGGGGCTTTCTTCCAACGATGTTTCACTTTTTCAACTTGATTTGATTCCGCCGGCAAAGAGGAGAAAAATACTTTTCCTTGACCTTATTTATGATCCGGAAGAAACTTGCCTTTTAAAAGCCGCACGCCGGAAAGGGCACAGGACGCTCGGCGGCGCAGGCATGCTTTTATATCAGGGAGTAAAAGCCTTTAAATACTGGACCGGGAAAAAAGCGCCTGTCTTGCAAATGAAGCAGGCTCTTCTCAAAGCTTTGAAAGAAAGGAAACGTGATTATGCTTAACTACCTTACGACCGGGGAATCGCACGGGAAATACCTTGCCGCCATTATCGAAGGAATGCCGAGCGGCCTTCCAATCCACTTGGAGTTTATCAGTTCAGAACTTCACAGGCGCCAGGGAGGCTACGGCCGTGGAGGAAGGCAAAAAATCGAATCCGATGAAGTGGAAATCACCGGGGGGGTGGTGAAAGGCCTTTTAACCGGCGCGCCCGTGGGTTTTTTACTCACCAATAAGGATTTTAAAATTGATCAAATGCCGGAGCTCGTCCGCCCGCGTCCCGGTCATGCGGATCTGGCAGGAGCTTTAAAGTATCACCAGGCCATTCGGCCTGTTCTCGAAAGAGCAAGTGCACGCGAGACGGCTATGCGTGTGGCGGTAGGTGCCTTGTGCAAGCTCTTGTTGCGTGAATTCGGGATTGAAGTGGTTTCGCATGTGCTTCAAATCGGAAAAGCAAAAGTTCAGGAAGAAGAAAACCTTACCGCCGCTGAAATCCGCAAGCGCGTCGCGGGATCGCAGTTAAATTGTATTTCGCGTGAGGCAGAACAAAAAATGATTGAGGCGATTGATGAAGCGCGCCGCAACAAAGATTCTCTTGGTGGAAAATTTGAAGTGCGCGTGACGGGAATGCCGATTGGACTTGGTTCCCACGTTCATTTTGAAAGAAAGCTTGACGCCCGCCTTGCCGCATCCGTTATGAGCCAGCAGTCCGTGAAGGCGGTTGAAATAGGCCGTGGCGCGGAACTGGCCGGGCTTTTTGGGTCCGAGGCTCATGATGAAATTTTCTATGATGCAGCCAAAGGTTATTATCACAAGACAAACCGAGCGGGCGGCATTGAAGGCGGAATGTCAAATGGCGCTGATATCGTTGTCCGTGCGACGATGAAACCGATTTCGACGCTTGCGCAGCCGCTTGCTTCGGTGAATATGACCACCAAAGAAGCGGAAAAAGCGGATTTTGAACGTTCCGATGTCTGCGCGGTCGCTGCCGGAAGCGTGATCGGGGAATCCCTCGTGGCTTTCACGATTGCTGATGCTTTCCTTGAAAAATTCGGAGGCGACTCCATCCTTGAAATCCGGCGTAACCTCGAGGGATACCTGAAGCAAATCCATGCCTAACATCTATTTGGTCGGCATGATGGGTTCGGGCAAGACCGTGACGGGCAAATTACTGGCACTGCTTCTTCATTACGGGTTCACGGACCTTGATGAAACGATTGAGGAAAAACATAAAAGGTCGATCTCCGAAATTTTTGAGAAAGAAGGCGAGTTTTTTTTCAGGGACCAGGAAACAAAAATCCTCACCAAAGTTTGTGCGGTGACCGCTAAAGTGATTGCGACCGGGGGCGGTACCGTTCTGCGGCCTGAAAATGTCCGGAAAATGAAGGCGTCCGGAAAAGTGATTTATCTTGAGACTTCCCTTGAAGAGTTGTGGGAAAGGGTGAAGGAAAAAACAGACCGGCCGCTTCTTAAATCCGAATCGCCCAAAGAGGCTTTAAGAAAAATTTATGAAATCCGAAGGCCCATTTATGAACGCATCTGCGACCTTAAAGTTAATACTGACCGGAAAACCATTGAAAAAGTGGCCAACCAGATTTTTAACGAACTAGAGTCCGGCTTATGAAAATCATTACCGTCCAAAGCTCCAAAGAGCCTTACCCGATCCTGGTGGGGACAAATCTTCTCGCGAAGTCGGCAACCCTTCTTGAGACTTATACTTCCGGGTTTAAGGGAACAGGGCTGCCTAAGCCAAAGGTCATGATTGTGACTCAGAACCCTATTGCCCATAACCACTTAAGGCCTGTTTTAAAGTCATTTTCGGTTAAAGGGATCAAAGTTTATGTCCATTTTGTGCCGGACGGTGAAAAAGCGAAATCGACTCTCGAGCTTTGTCATCTTTATAAGTCTTTGCTTGCCAACGACTTTGAGCGGCGGGACTGGCTTTTTGCCCTGGGCGGAGGTGTGGTGGGGGATTTGACCGGGTTTGCAGCCGCTACCTATTTAAGAGGGGTGCCTTTCGTCAATGCGGGCACAACTCTGCTTGCCCAGGTGGATAGTTCCATAGGGGGAAAGACCGGGATTAACCTCGAGGAGGGGAAGAACCTTATCGGGGCCTTTTACCCTCCAAAGCTTGTGATTTCGGATCTTGAGGCCTTAAGAACCTTGCCGCACAGGGAGTTCAAGGCTTCTCTGGCGGAAGTCGTGAAATATGGTATAATTCGTTCCCCGCAGCTTTTCCGGCTTCTTGAAAAGGAAGTTAAAAGGGTTCTCGCAAAAGATATTTCTGTTCTTTTACCCGTGGTGGCGCTTTGCGCCAAGATCAAAGCCGGTGTCGTTAGCCGCGATGAACGGGAAACCAAAGGTGAGCGCATGATTTTAAATTATGGTCACACCTTTGGGCACGCTTTTGAACAGGCGCTTGGGTTTAAAACCTTTGTCCACGGAGAAGCGGTAAGTGTCGGGATGGTTTGTGCGGCAGCACTAGCCGTGCGTTTAAATTTTTTTTCTCAAGCAAGCGCACGCCGCCAGTTTGAGCTGCTTCGCGGTTTGGGGCTGCCCGTTTCTTTGGCGGGTTTGAAGCTACGCACGAATGCCATTCTTTCAGCAATGGCCCGGGATAAGAAAAAAAAGGCGGGAAAGCTCCGGTTCGTTCTCCCGGAAAAAATCGGACGTGTTGTGATCCGGGAAGATATTGCACTTACCGAATTGCGAAAAGTGATTCAGGAAGCAGGAGGAAAGTCCTAAAATGAAAGTGAAAAAAGATGTGCTTTTGTTTGTCGTTGGAGTTGCGCTTGGGTATTGTCTTGTACAGGGCGCAAGCTATTTCCAGCAGAATTATATGTGGGCGCTGTTCTATCGCGGGTAGATACCGGTAACGGGTTACTTAATACGCTATGTCTCCCTTGAGCTTTGAAGAGCTAAAATCCTTGGTGCTGCTCAACCGTCTCACGGTCGGATGCGGGCGGGAGGCAAGGGTCTTGCTGAGCCAAGGCACCCTGCCTTCGGCCATCATCCAAAAAATCCAATCTGAAAATTTTCAAGGCAAAGCTGAAGCCCTTCAAAGACTCTCACAAACTTTTGATCCTGAAAAAGAAATCGAGACGGCGGAAAAAACAAGCGTCAAACTTCTGACGCTTTGGGATGAAGGGTATCCTTCGTTACTCAAACAAATTCCGGACCCGCCGTTTCTTCTTTATGTCCGTGGCTCGCTTTTTGAAACGGACGAGGCTGCGTTAGCGGTCGTAGGTTCGCGGCATCCAAGTTTCTATGGTTTGACGCAAACCAGGAAATTAAGCCGTGAACTTGCTGAAAGTGGTTTGACTGTCGTTTCCGGAATTGCACGCGGAATTGATCAGGCCGCTCATGAAGCAGCGTTAAGTGTTTCCTTTGGGCGAAGCATTGCGGTTCTTGGATGCGGCATTGACCGCGTTTATCCTCCTGAAAACCGGAAGACCTATGAAGCCCTGGCTGAAAGAGGCGCCCTTTTAAGCGAATACGCGCTAGGCACGCCGCCTTTGGCTGAAAATTTTCCAAGACGCAACCGGATTATTTCAGGATTGTCGCTTGGAGTTCTCGTGGTCGAGGCTCATGCGCGAAGCGGTTCTTTAATTACCGCGCATGAGGCCCTTGATCAGGGCCGCGAAGTGTTTGCGGTTCCGGGCCCCATTGACCAATTGACCTCACGAGGCACGCACCGGCTTTTAAAAGAAGGCGCGTGTCTTGTGGAAACCACCCAGGACATTTTAGAAGTTTTGGGCCCCTCTCTTTGGCCTTTGGTTTCAAGGCAGGCTGCCTCCGAAGTTCGTGCGGTTCCCTCCCAATCCCTTTCCGAAAGTGAACAGAAAGTGGTTGAGCTGCTTCAAAACAGGACCCTGGCCTATGATGAAATGACCCATGAGCTTGGGCTATCCACTGGCTCCGCAGCTTCGCTTTTATTGCATTTGGAGCTTCAGAAAAAAATCCGCAAAGAACCCAACGGTCGATTTGCCCTCGTTGCGTGAAGCCCTGAGTATTAGAATCAAATATTGCTTCGTCAATATTAGAGTGAACCCATCCGGTAAAACAGTAATAGGGGTTGCGAAAGAAATGTTTCGAGACCTATGCAATAAGTTGATATAATAACAATTCTCCCGGCGGTCTTACGCGAGAAAAGGCACAAAGTAAGCTTAAGGATACCCGGGCCTAAAAAGGACAAAACATAGAATGAGTAACTATTCACCCCCAAAACGCCATACAAGATGGATGGCCGTTATTTTTATGCCTGTGATTACTCTCATCGGAGTTCTTGGGACGCCGGTTTATATTTACTATAGGGGATTAACGGTTTCAGAAACCTGCCTTTTTTTATTTTACCTGATTGCTACAAGCCTGGCGATTACGGTCGGCTATCACCGCTACTTTTCTCACAAGGTTTTTAAAACCAATAAGATCATTCACTTTTTACTTCTTTTCTTCGGCGCGGCCACTTTTCAGAAATCGGTTTTACGCTGGGCGTCCCAGCATCGGCAGCATCATCAATTCACGGATACGGATTTGGATCCGCACGACAGTCGAAGAGGATTTTTTTTCAGCCACGTGGGCTGGATCATGTTTTATAAACATGATGTCAATTTTGAAAATGTCAAAGATTTGGCGAAAAGCAAGCTCACCGTGCACCAGCACGAATATTATGACTGGTGGTCGGTCCCTTCGGGATTGATCTTGCCGATGCTGCTGGGATGGTGGATTGGACATCCTCTGGGAGCTTTTATTATGACGTTTTGTTTGCGGATAGCGCTCGTCTTAAACATGGCCTTTTTTATTAATTCTTCCGCTCATATGGTTGGGACTAAAGGTTTTGATGCTAATGTTTCCGCCGGCGATAATTGGTTCTGGGCTTTATTGACAAACGGGGAAGGTTATCATAATTTTCACCACAAATTTCCAAATGATTATCGAAACGGACACTTATGGTATCATTGGGACCCAAGCAAATGGTTTATCTATATGCTTTCGCGCCTTGGTTTAGCCCGGGAGCTGCAACGAACCCCCAAATCCCTTGCCGTCTATGAAAAAGCTACCCTCGTTAATGTTTAAGCTGTATCACACCAAAGCGGTATAATCCTTCTTTGTCATTTTGGGTGAGTTCTCCTATGCGCACAGAAGAAGATCTTTACGTTGAAACGGGCTACCACATTCTTTACGAGGATGATTTCTTTCTTGTGGTGGACAAGCCTGCGCCGCTGCCCGTGCATCCGGTGGGCCGCTTCAGGGAAAAGAACCTGCTCAGCCTTTTGAAGAGGGATTTGCAGCCGGGGGATAGTATTTTGCGGATCGTCAACCGGCTTGATTCTGAAACAAGCGGGCTTGTGCTTGTGGCAAAGTCGAGTTTTATGGCTGGAAGGCTGGGAATTCTTTTTGAAAAGCGGCAGGTCGTGAAAGAATATCTGGCCATTGTGCTGGGATCTCCGGAAACGGAAGAAGGCACGATTGCGATTTCGCTTGGGATCAAAACCGGAAAGGTGCACAATGTGCGCGTGCCGGACCCCGAAGGGCAGAAGGCGCGCACGGATTATCAGGTTTTGGATCGCTTTGGGGAATATGCACTCCTTAAAGTGATTCCGCTCACGGGCCGGACTCATCAGATTCGCGCCCACCTTGCCTTTGCGGGATACCCCATTGCAGGAGACAAGATCTACATTCAACCGGAAATTTTCGAGCGTTATATTCATGAAGGCTGGCAGGAGGATATGCGCCCCGTGGTCAAAGCCGAGCGGCTTCTTCTGCACGCTGCCGCTTTAGCGTTCCGGCATCCTGTGACCGGCGAAGACAAGGTGTTCGCGGCCGGACTGCCTCCCTGTTTTAGTTCATTTTTAAATCACGCGGGGAATGCGCACGGCGCGCTGCCTGCCCTTAAAAATTTGAAATTGTGAGACTATGGAAATAAAAAAGGATTTGGTTGTGCTGGATCTTGAAAGCACGGGCGTGTGGATTGAAAAAGACAAAATTATTGAAATTGCGCTCCTTAAATATCATCCGGACGGGTCCAGAGAAACCTTTTGCACCCGGGTAAATCCGGGCATGCCCATCCCCAAAATGGTGAGTGAGCTGACGGGGATTTGGGACAAGGATGTCCAGGCAGCGCCGGGATTTAAAACGATTGCCGAAAAGGTCCTTGATTTTATAGGTGCCTCGGACCTTGCCGGGTTTAGCATCGAAAGGTTTGATCTTCATCTGCTGAAGCGGGAAATGGAGGAGGCGGGTCTCGGCTTTGAATGGGATGAACGCCTTATTTATGATGCGCAAAAGGTTTTTCATCTGAATGAGAAAAGGGACCTTTCCGCTGCGTATCAGTTTTATTGCGGACGAGAATTGACCGGGGCCCACTCCGCCCTGGCCGACAGCGAGGCGGTCTACGCCATTTTGGAAAAGCAGGTTGAAGAATATGGCAACGGGGAGGCAGACCTTTCCGTCCTGCTGCAGTTTGAGTATGAATCGCTTTTTGATTTTCATGACGGAGAACGCAAGTTCTGCTGGTGGAACGGCAAGCTTTTCCCCATGTTCGGAAAATACAGCCGCAAGACTCCTTTGGAAGATATCGTCAAGACCGACCCCGGTTATTTGAAATGGATTTTGGCCAAAGATTTTTCCGACGGTGTGAAATCCATTGTCCGCGCCGCCTTGAATGGCGATATTCCCACCCACGCATAATTCAGGCCCACTGCGCACTTGAAATTAATGGATTAATGTGTTATTAATGTAACGAGTTAAGGAGATAATTATTATGGTAAAGCTAGGGGATGCCACGATCACAAGTCAGGGGCAGATCAGCGTGCCTAAAAAGATCCGTGACCGGTTAAGCCTTCAGAAGGGCGCCAAAATTGTTTTTCTTGAAGATGAGAAGGGGCGCGTGATTATTCAAGAGGCAGAAACAGCTATCGAATTTACGAAGGAAGAGTGGCAGAGATTTCTTGAGAAGACACAAAAGGAAACGGCGACACGCGTGCATTCACGGCAAGGTGCTCTCAAACATCTTGACCACTTGTCGGATAAATAGTGAATATTGAGTTTACCAAAAGCTTTGACACGGGCTTTAGAGGTCTCCCGCATCCCTTTCAAATTAAAAGCCGACAGGCGATTGACAGATTTATTCAGTCTTATGAATCCCGCCGATTTCCCAAGGGGTTACGAATTCACAAATGCGGCCCTTTCCTGAGTATTACCGTTACCATGAAGCACCGGATTTTTGTCTATCCGATTGCGGGCGGCGTAAGGTTTGTTTTCATCGGTGATCATGAGGATGCGGATCGCTATTTGAAAGGCAAGTAGACGTAATAAAGTTACTTGGCTTTTTTGATGTTCATCTGTTATATTATTGACAAAGCCTTATTCAACATGAATTCACGAAAGGAGTTAGGATATGGTAGATTCCGTAAGTGGAGGACATATTGGTTTGGAACCTGCTCCAAAGGGAAAGCGATTTGCAGCAGGTGTCATTGATTTAATTTTGATCCCGATTATCCTTGGGTTGATTATCGGTTTGATGCTTTTGGCTGTGCCGGATACCGTAAGAAGCATTATTCTTGTCATTGTGAATATCGGTTGGTTGATTTTCCGGGACCTAGTTTATTCCCCGGGCCGGGCAATGGTGGGAATTAAATTGGTGAGTCTCACAGGGGATAAAGTGTCGATCGGTCAGGCCTTTATCCGCAATATCCTTTTGATTATACCTTTTGTGCTTGTGGTCGGGTATATCGTTGAAATCATCGCAGTACTTTCAAAAGGTCACCGCATTGCGGATGGGTGGGCAAAAACGCAGGTCGCTGCCTCTTAATCCGTTTTTGAGATTGACTTAACTTATTAAGCCCTCTTCACTTAGGTGAAGAGGGCTTTTTTATTTCATTGTGCCTTTGGAAGTTGGGTGTTAAGGTTAATTCAGAGAGCGTCCGATGAAACACAAGAAGAAATTAAAAATGCATCCACGGAGAAAAAACAAAGCTAAGGGAGACATGACATCCCACGAAAGCGCCCTTCATTTCTATTCTGAGATGAGCCATCTAAAAAAGCACTTTGAGAAACTACGCGAGCAATATGAAACAATGGACGAACGGCTTGAAGACGCGGAAATCCATATCAATCTCTTAACCCGTTTACTGACCGTGATTTGTGTTGAGAAAATGGGGATGAGAATCGGGGTTTTAAAGCGCCTGCTTAAACGGATTGAGCAGGAAGCCATTCGGGATTCCCAGATTCTGCACCTGGAATCCCTGTATAACCTGCCGCATCATCCGGAGAAAAAACCTTCCGCCTCTTCCCATCCTCCGAAGAAAGATCCGTGGGAAGATATTTCATAACCCATTTATATATATAGAGATGAAGCTTATCAAGGATACGTCCGATAAACTTATTATTTACAATGTGCTGATTTTGGCTAAAATAACGGGTTAATTTTTGAAAGAAAAGGTGTCGATTGAAATGAAAGTTCTTATTAATGGCGAAGAGAAGATTGTCAGCTCCAACCTGACCCTTAAGGGTTTGCTTCTATCCTGGAATCTTTCACCGGAAACCGTGGTGGTAGAGCACAATGAGGCCGTTATTCCCCGTAAAAACCTTGAAGCCGTTTCCGTTAACGAAGGGGACAAAATCGAAATTGTCCATTTCGTGGGTGGCGGGGCGGAGGAAACGAAGGTTAAGAAAGCCGCACGAATCCGCAAAGGGCCCCGCAATCTTGTCATTGTTGAATCTCCTGCCAAAGCCAAAACCATTAACAAATTTCTTGGGGCGGATTATCAGGTTGAAGCCTCTATGGGGCATGTCCGTGACCTCCCGAAAAGTAAAATGGGAGTGGATATTGCCCACGATTTTTCTCCTCATTATATCATCATGACCAAAGCCAAAAAAACGGTGACAAATCTCAAAAAACAAGCCAAAGGAAAAGAGGGGATCTTTTTAGCGCCTGACCCTGACCGAGAGGGCGAAGCCATCAGCTGGCATCTGGCGCATATCTTTAATGAAGTCAACGGTTCGGCTTCCATTCAGCGCGTGGTCTTTAATGAAATCACCAAAGAGGCAATCCAGGAGGCCTTTCGCCATCCCCGCGAGATCCAAATGAATCTTGTCAATTCCCAGCAGGCCCGGAGGATTTTGGACCGCATTGTGGGGTACGAATTGAGCCCGCTTCTTTGGCGCAACGTGGGCAAGGGGTTAAGTGCGGGCCGCGTGCAGTCCGTGGCGTTGCGCCTGATTGTGGACCGCGAACGCGAAATCCGGAAATTCGTTCCCCTGGAATACTGGTCGCTTGAAGCCAAGCTTTCAAGCCAGCGCAAGGAATGCGCGGACAAAATATTTCTTTCCAAATTTGAAAAAATCGGCACGGAAAAAGCGGACCTTAAAAATCGCGAGCAAACCGAGGCCGTTCGCAATGAAATTTTACAGCTTCCATTTAAAGTCGAAAAAATTGACAAGCACGAACGCAGGCGAAAACCGCACGCGCCTTACACCACAAGCAAATTGCAGCAGGAAGGTTACACCCGCCTGGGATTTCCGGCGGCAAAGACCATGCGCATTGCCCAGAGACTTTACGAAGGTGTGGAGCTTGGTTCGGAAGGGAGCGTCGGTCTCATTACTTATATGAGAACCGATTCCGTCAATGTGGCTCAATCCGCGCAGCAGGAGGCGGTCTCCTTTGTCCGGCAAAAATTCGGAGAGGATTATCTGCCGAAAGAACCGCCGGTTTACCGGTCCAAAAAAGGGGCTCAGGAGGCGCATGAAGCCATTCGCCCCACCGCTGTCCGGCGGGAACCTCACGAGATCAAAGCATTTCTGGAAGAAGATGAATTCAAACTTTACGAACTGATCTGGCGTAAATTTGTTGCTTCCCAGATGAACCCCGCAATGGATGAACACCTGAGTATTTCCATTGTGGCGGGCGAAAAATACTTTTTTAAAACCACGGGCCGCCGCAATCTTTTCCCCGGGTTCAGTATTATATACAGTGATTTTGGTGTTCAAAAGAAGGCCGAGGAAGGGGCTGAAAAAGAAGAGGGGGAGGAAGGACGCGATGAATCCCAGGAAAATCTTCCCGAACTTGTCGCCGGAGAAACACTCCACCTTCATGAACTCATGGGGTATCAGCACTTCACAAAGCCCCCGGCCCGCTTCAATGATGCGAGTATAGTGAAAATGCTTGAAGAAAAAGGGATTGGCCGGCCAAGCACTTACGCCCCTACGATCTACACCCTGCTTTCACGCGACTACGTAAACCGCAGGGGTGGTGCGTTAATCCCTACGGAGCTTGGGGAGATTGTGGTGGATCTTTTGGTTGAGCATTTCCCTAAAATTATGGACGTCGAATTCACAGCTGCGATGGAAGAAGAGCTTGATAAAATAGAAGAAGGAACGATGGATTGGATCCGCGTGCTTAAAGATTTCTATGGCCCCTTCGAAAGCCTTTTGACCACAGCGCGCGAACAGATGAAAAACGTGCGGCAGGAAGCGGTCCCGACCGAATACACCTGTGATGTTTGCGGTAAACCGATGGTGCTTCGCTGGGGGCGTTTCGGAAAGTTCCTGGCTTGCTCAGGGTTTCCGGATTGTAAATACACACGGTCGGTCCCAACCGGTTTCCGCTGTCCCCAGCCCGATTGCGGCGGCGATCTTGTCAAACGGATGTCCAAGAACCGCCGTACCTTTTACGGCTGTTCCAAATATCCGAAATGTACTTACATTGCACCCCGGCTTCCCAAACAACAAGAAGAAGGCATCAGTGAGGATGGAAAAATATCCGATACCGATCGGGAAACGATCGGTCCTTAGCGATGGAAAAACAAGTTCAGGATTTTCTCACCTATCTTCAAGTTGAGAAGAATGCCTCTAGCCACACCACTAAAAATTACGCCATTGATCTCCGGGAATTCGGCCGGTTCTTAGGGGGAAAAAATTTTCAGGAAATCCGGTACCAGGATATCCGGTCGTTCCTGGCCCTTTTGAAATCCCGTTCCTTTTCCAAAAGCTCCATGGCGAGAAAACTTGCCTGCATCCGCTCTTTTTTTAAATACCTTTCCCGCGAGAATTTTTTAAAATCAAATCCCGCAGCCGGGATTGCGACCCCGAAACGGGAAAAACGGCTGCCGGTTTTTCTGGATCCCGAAGAAATCACGCATTTGATTGAAGCTCCTGCCCAAAACACCTGGGAAGGAAAAAGAGACCGGTCTATTCTGGAAACCCTTTATAGCGCGGGCCTGCGGGTGAGTGAGCTGGTGGGGCTTAACCATGAAGACGTGGATTTTTTCAGCGGTCTCTTAAGGGTCCGGGGAAAAGGTAAAAAAGAACGGGTGGTCCCTGTGGGGCAAGTAGCGGTCAAAGCCATGCAGGATTATTTATCGCATAAAGCTCCCCGTGACGGCGCCCCGGGTTTTAAAAAGCCTCTTTATATTAACCGTTTTGGAGGAAGGCTCACCGACCGGAGCGTGCGGCGGATAACCCTTAAATATGCCCAGAGAATTTCGCTCAGGAAAGGGGTTTCTCCGCATACCTTGAGGCATTCGTTCGCAACCCATTTGCTTGACCGCGGAGCGGACCTTCGCAGTGTTCAGGAGCTTCTGGGCCATGAAAATTTATCGACAACCCAAATTTATACGCACGTGACAACGCGGCGGCTGAAAGAAGCTTATGAAGCAGCCCATCCGCGGGCGTGAAAGAGACAAGAGAAACTTATGAGTTTGATTTATAACCTGGCTTTTTTTATTTTTGGTTTGTTCTATCTTCCGGTTTTTCTTGTGAAGATCCAGCAGGCCGAAGACCGCAGCGTGCTCATCCGAGAGCGGCTTGGGCTTTTTACCCACGCTTTAAGGGAAAGATTCCTGGGGAGTAAAATCCTGTGGATTCACGCCGTAAGCGTTGGAGAAGTCATTGCCGTCCAAAAATTAATCGAAAAGCTTCTCGAATGCTGCCCGGACTATCATCTTGTGTTAACCACGGTAACACCTACGGGGCAAAAAATCGCAAAACAAATGGAGTCGGACAGACTCACTGCCTGCTATGTCCCGTTTGATTTTAGTTTTGCGGTGCGGAACTTTTTTAAAGTCCTGGGGCCTGAATGCCTTCTGCTTGTTGAAACAGAAATCTGGCCTAATCTTTTGGCGGAAGCGAGCAAATCCCGGGTGCCTGTTGGGATTTTGAATGCCAGGCTTTCGGCCAAATCGGTCAAACGGTACAGGCGGTTTCTTCCTTTCTTCCGGCCGCTTTTTGGCCGGCTTGATTTTGTTTTTGCTCAGAGCCGTGAAGATGCTCTCCGATTTGAAAGTTTAGGGATTGAGGCTTCCAGAATCCAAGTCCTTGGGAATATGAAGTTTGACAATGTCCCTGAGACGGGCTTAACCAGCGAGGCTCTCCGCGAGATCCGAAAAAGTATTGGATTTTGTGAACAGGACCGGATTCTTATTGCAGGCAGCACCCACGAGGGTGAAGAAGAATCTGTGGCCCGCGTTTTCTTGAGTTTGTCGGAAAGGTTTCCGGAGCTTAAGTGTTTGATTGCCCCGCGTCATATTGAACGGGCGAAACTTATTGCGAATCAGCTCCGGAAAATAGGATTGAAGGTCTGTTTGGCAAGCGAGCTGCGGGCGGAAAACGTTCCGTTTCAGGTTTTGCTGCTTGACCGGATGGGTATTTTAAAACAGCTTTACGCCCTCTCGGACGTGGTTTTTATGGGAGGAAGTTTCATCCGGCACGGCGGACAAAACCCGATTGAACCGGCTTATTTTAAACGTGCCATTTTGCACGGGCCTTTTGTCTTCAATTTCGAAACCATTTATCAAATGCTTGATCAGGAAGGCGGCGCACTCCTTGTGCGTGATGAGGAACAGCTTTGTTTTGCCCTCGGGCGTTTGCTTGAAGATCCGAAGGAGCGGACGTTTTTGGGGGAGAACGCTTTTCAAGCGGTTTCAAGTCTGCGGGGAGCAACCGACCGTCATCTTGAAGAATGTCTAAAATTTCTGACCTCGAAGTCTAAAGTTGAAAGGGTGAGTTATGCTGAATACCGCGAAAAACTACTTCCGTCTTCTCGCTGAAGGGCGTGAGGATGGAGCCATTTCTAAAATCTTTATTCCGGCGCTTGATTTTGGGAGCTGGGTTTACGGAGGCGCTGTTGGAACCATACGCGCCTGCTATGAAAAGAAAATTTTCCCCCGCCGGCGTCTTCCTTTCCCCGTTGTCAGTGTCGGCAATTTAACCTGGGGCGGCACGGGCAAGACCCCGCTTGTGGAATATCTGGCGTATAAGGTTACGCAGCGCTATAAAACGCCTTTGATTCTAAGCCGGGGGTATAGCCTGGATGAGGTGGAGCAAATGCGGCACCACTTGCCGAAAGCCCTTGTGGGTGCAGGGAAAAACCGTTTGAAGGTCGCCCAAGAAATGGCCAAAAAACAGCGCATTGATTTAGCCATTCTGGATGACGGCCTTCAGCACTGGCCGATCGAACGCGACATCGAAATTATTGTCATTAATGCGCTGAACCCTTTTGGAAATGAAAAATTGATTCCCCGCGGTATTTTAAGGGAACCGCTTGCAATTTTAAAAAAGGCGGCCATCCTTGTCCTTTCGCATACGAACCTCGCAAATCCCCAGGAGATTGAGAAATTAAAAGCCAGGATCCGTACGCTGGCCCCCAATGCCTTTGTGATCGAATCGTACCTGGAGCCTCTTTTTTTCTACCGGGCCGACCGCCGCACCCGTATTCCTCTTGAAAAGCTTCAGAACCACCGCGTCGCCACCTTTTCAGGCGTGGGTACGCCCCGGTCGTTTCAATTGCTTCTATCGCGGCACCAAATTAAGCCGGTCCGGAATTTTGAATTTGAAGATCACCACGTTTTTACCGAGAAAGAATTGCAGGAGATTAAACAGGTAAGCCAATCTGCGGGCGTGGATGAAATCATTACTACGGAAAAAGATTTTTACCGTGACCCCGAAAGAACCCGGAAGATTTTAAATCCCCTTGTGCTTGCCGCAAGGCTTCGCATTGCCGAAGGGGAGGATGTTTTGACCGAAAGACTCTTCCGGCTGCTTGGAGTGACGAAGTGACCAAGAAAGGTACCGATTCATGGACCTATGCTTTTGTCCGTGCCCTTGGGGCCTTTTGTTCAAGGCTTCCTTTAGACAAGGCATTGGTCTTAGGAGTTTTTGCAAGCCGTTTTGCTTTTTATTTTTCAAAGCGGCGCCGCGTGGCGTATGCGGAGCTTAAATCGGCTTTTGGTTCGCGTTATTCCCCGGCCCAAAGGCGGCGGATTATTCGCGAGCATTTTGCGCATATCGGCCAGACCGTGATTGAAATGATGCGCTTCCCCAAATTAAGCCGGCAATTTATTGAAGACTATGTTTCCATTCATCATGTGGAACGTTTCTATGAAGCCATCGGAGAGAAAAAGGGCGTGATTCTCCTTACGGCCCATTTCGGTAATTGGGAGTTGCTTCAAATTATTTCAGGCGTGCTGGGCAAGCCCATTCATGTGCTGGCACGCGACCAGAAACACAACCGCCTGAATGTTTTCCTGAATCAGCTCCGTGAAAGTCACGGATCTGTCGCCATCAGCCGCGGGATGGGAATCCGCGATCTTTTGAGAGCGCTCAGGAGGCAGGAATTGATCGGCGTCGTGGGGGATCAGGATGCGGGCAAGTGCGAAGGCGTGATTATTCCATTTTTTGGCAGAAAAACCACGGTTCCGGTCGGAGCTTTTGAGCTGGCGCGGCGGACAGGGTCTCCGGTCCTTCCGTGTTTTATCGTGCGCCTCGCTTCCGGACGCCACGAGATTTTTGTCGAAGAGCCCTTCCGGGTCGCGCCTGAAGGGGATCAGAATTTTGAGCGCGAGGCCCGGCAATTCATAGGAAAGTCGGAACACTTCATCGAAAAGTTCCCAAGCCAATGGCTGTGGGCAAGCAAACGCTGGAAACACAGCTGGACCAAGCGGCTTTTAATTTTATCGGATGGAAAACCGGGGCATGTCAAACAATCGGAGGCTCTGGCCTTCCAAATGAAATCTGTGACCGCCCAGTACGGCCGTCCGGGAATGGAGTACCCGACGGAAACGCTCGAGGTTTATTTTAAATCCCGGTGGCATAAAATGCTTTTTCCTTTTTTTGCGACTGCGTTCATTCCGTGGGCTCAAGGTAAGCTCCATTGGCTCCGGCATTTTTTTAAAAAAGAAACTTACCAGGCCCTTTATAACGCAAGCGCTGATTTTGTGATTTCCTGCGGAGCCAGCTTAACGCCTTTAAACCTCTGCCTCGCACGGGAATGCCGGGCCAAAAGCATCGTGCTTATGAAGCCCAGTTTTCCTTTTAATTTGTTTGATTATGACCTTGCCGTGATTCCGGCGCATGACAAAGGCATCATGCCGACAGAGGCCTTCCGCACCCTTTTAACGCCAAGCCTTAAAGACCAGGAGGCTTTTGAGGAATCCGCACAGAAAATCCAGGCGCATCTTCGGAACCGCAAGCAGGTTCGCCTAGCGGTTTTTCTCGGAGGCCCCACGCGCAGGTACCGGATGGACCTTGAAGATATCCAGAAACTAATGGAAATTCTTGAAATATTGTCGGGGTCTTTCGGAGATTATCTTTTGACCACTTCCCGGCGCACTCCCGAGGCTGCCACGCGCTTCCTTAAAAATGGGAAGCCTCATTTCAAGGGCTGCCAGATGCTTGTGATTCATTCTGAGGACAAGCGTCCGGAAGTGGTGCCTGGCATGATGGCTCTGGCCGATATTTTGATTGTCACAGAAGACAGTATTTCGATGATTTCAGAAGCGGTCAGTGCGGGGAAAAAAGTGATTGTGTTGAGCCTTGGGACGCAAGGATTGCCGCGAAAGCATGAGCGTTTTCGGGAGATCCTTGCACGGGAATCCGCCGTGGTGGTGGCGGAATTAAAAGACCTTGAGCAAAAAGTAATTCATATTGATCAGCATGTCCGCCCCCGTGCGATTTTTGAACAGGAAAGCGAAGCTCTTCGCCGAAGATTGCAGGAAATTCTATGAAGGTTTTACAAATCTTACCCTCCCTTGAAGTCGGCGGCGTTGAGCGCGGAGTCCTGGACCTTGCCCGTGCCATGAAAAAAGAGGGGCACGACTGCGTGGTGATTTCCTCAGGCGGCGAACTGGTGCAGGAGCTTCAAAAAATGGGGGTTTCGCACCACACCCTCCCGGTGCATCAAAAATCCTTTTTCTCCCTTTTCCTTGTCCCTAAAATTGCGGACATTATCCGGCGTGAGAGAATTGATATTATCCATGCCCGAAGCCGGGTCCCGGCGTGGCTCGCGTGGTTTGCCGCGCGACAAACGGGAAAGCCTTTTGTGACCACCTGCCACGGCTATTATTCCAAGCATTTTTTAAGCCGTGTGATGGGATGGGGGAAAAGAGTCATTGTGATTTCGCGGGTGATTGGCCGCCACATGATGGATGATTTCGGCGTGCCGCCGGAGAGGATCCGGATGGTTCATCGCGGGATTGACCTTTCCCAGTTTATTTTTTTCGGTAAGCGCTTTGAAGAAAAACAAAAAGTGTTAAGGATTGTCAACGTCGGGCGTTTCTCTCCGATCAAAGGCCAGGTGGAATTTTTAAGGGCCATTCACGAGTTGCGCCGCCGGATACCGCAAATCGAAGCCTGGCTAGTTGGTTCGGAAACCAAGGGAAAGACAAAATATACCCAGAAAATTCATCAAACCATCCAGCAGTTGGGGCTTGGATCCTGCGTCAAGCTTTTGGGGACGCGGCGTGATGTGGCCGAGATTGTGGCTCAAGCCGATCTTCTTGTGCTTTCCACGCTTGTGCCGGAAGCGTTTGGGCGGGTGATTATTGAGGCCGGGGCCGTGGGAACGCCTGTGATTGCAACCCGCGTGGGCGGGGTTTTGGATGTGATTGACCACGGGGAGAATGGTCTTTTGGTTCCTCCGGGTGAGATCCAGGCAATGGCGGAGGCTATGGTTGAGCTATTGACGGACCGCGAAAAGGCAAAGAGGTTTTCTTTAAATCTCAGGGAAAAAATTGAAAAGCAATTTACACTCGAAGGGATGACGCAAAAGACGCTTGCGGTTTACCGCGAAGTGGAGCGAGAGAAAAAAATTCTGATTATGAAGCTTGGTGCTATGGGGGACTTGATTCTGGGGACCCCGAGTTTTCGCATGATCCGTGAGCGGTTCCCCGAGGCCTCCATTTCCCTTCTTGTGGATAAACGAATATCAGGCCTTGTGGCATCCTGCCCTTATTTGAATGAGGCGATCCCTGTGAACCGGGAAAAGTTAAACCAATTTCCTTATTTATTGAAGGTGGCAAAACAAATTCGGAGAGAAGGCTTTGACCTTTGTGTAGACCTTCAGAATTCCAAGTGGACACACCTGCTTGCCGCGTTTTCCGGCATCCCCGAGCGGTACGGTTTTTACCGGGGGATGTTCGGTTTTCTCGTCAACCGCCCGGACCGCAGTTTCCACGTAGCTGATTCGCCGGTAAAACATCAGTTCCGCATCCTGTCAAAAATCGGAGTGCAAAAACTGGATGAAACCCTGGAGCTTTGGCCGGACCCGGTTTCCGAAAGCCGGGTTGAGGAATGGCTTGGGCCCCATCCGGCGCCTTCCAAAGTGATTGGCCTGGTGGTGGGGTCAAGCCCGAACTGGCCGACCAAACGCTGGCCCCTTGAAAATTTCAAAGCGCTTGCAGATGACCTTATCGAGAAGCATCAGTGCAGGGTCATTTTATTGGGCACCGAAGAGGATTTGGAATTGACGAAGGGTTTTGCGAATGGTCATTCGGACAAAGTGATTAATCTTGTGGGAAAGACTTCGCTGCAGGATCTTGTTTCGCTTGTGAAATCGCTCGATGTGCTTGTGACAGGGGACACGGCGCCGCTTCATATTGCGGCGGCCATGAAAACAAAAATTGTTTCTCTTTTTGGCCCGACAGATGCAAAACGTCACATGCCGCCCGCGACGAAACCCATTGTCTTAACACGCCATCTCCCGTGCCAGCCCTGCTACAAAGGCGAGTGCCGGAACGAGGAAAACCTGGCCTGTTTGAGAAAAATTTCTGTCTCGGAGGTTCTTCAGGCGGTTCAAAAACAGCTTGCGTTATGAAGATCCTGATTTTTACGAAAAACTGGCTAGGGGATGTTCTCTTCCAATTACCAGCCATTGAAGCCATTCACAATCAATACCCGCAAGCCGAAATTGTGTGCGCGGCACCCCGCCGCTGTCATGAAATTCTTGACTCGCATCCCGCCGTAAGCCGGGTGCTGACTTTTGATGAAAAAAAAGAACACCGGTTTTTTTCCCGCCGTCTCCTTTTTGGTGTGAGCTTGAGAAAAGAAAAGTGGGATAAGATTTATCTTTTCCACCGTTCCCGGACCCGCGCCTTGATCGCTTTTCTTTCCGGCGCAAAGGAAAGAATAGGCTACGCTCACGGAAGAAAAGGTTTTTTAACTCACCCGATCCTCGAGCCCGCAGCACCGATGCATCATGCGGATTATGCTTTAAACCTTATCCGGCAGGCGGGAATCTCCTGTCCTGAAAAGGCCTGTTACCGCTTTTATCTTTCCGATCCAGCCGTGCAATCCGCAAGAAGCCTGCTTGAGAAAAACAGGCTTCAGAAAAAAAAGTTTATTTGTTTTCATCTGGGCGCTAATTGGGAACCCAAGCGGTGGCCGGTGAAATCCTTTGCGCGCCTTGCGGATAGGCTGCATGAAAAGTGGCAGATCCCTGTGGCCGTGACAGGCAGCGCGGAGGATTTGCCGCTTGTGACGGAATTTAAAAGCGAGGTTCAAAAGGCCCGAGTGATTTCTCTGGCAGGAGAAACCGGGCTTTCAGAACTTGGCGCTATTTATGAAGCAGCTTGCTGTCTTGTGACGGGAGATTCAGGGCCGATGCACATTGCCTCAGGCGTGGGTACGCCGGTGGTTGCTCTTTTTGGCCCTACAGACCCCAATCTTACCGGGCCAAGAGGCACGGGCGACAAAGTCATTTTACAATTTGTGCCTCCCGGATTTTCAATCCCCTGGTATGGCAAAAATCTTCCTAAAGAAGGATGGCTTTCGAAAATTCAGCCGGAAGAAGTCGTGCAGGCCATTGATGAAACAAAATGGATAACAGGAGGAGACAAGGGGCAAGAGACAAGAGACAGGAGACAGGGGGAAGGAGACAGGGGGAAGGAGACACGAGTCACGAATCACAATATCCTCTTCATTACCTTGAGCAATATCGGTGACGTCATCCTGACCACGCCCGTACTATCCATTTTATCTTCCAGGTTTCCCAATGCCAAAATCACCGTGGTTGCGGGGCCCAGAGCCCAGGGGGTTTTGCAAGGGAGCCGCAGGATTCACCGCCTTGTCCTTTACAATAAAAAAGCCCCGCTCGTTGAAAAGTGGCAATTTTTAAAAGTGCTTCGAACCGAGAACTATGATCTTGTCATCGATTTAAAAAATACGGCGATTCCTTTTCTGGTTCGCGCGAAGAAAAGAAGCCCGTTCATTCGCCGTTACCGGGAAACAAGCATGCGTGCAAAGCATCTTGAAGTGCTGAAAATGACAGGGATCTCTTACAGCGAAATCCCTGGGTTTGATTTTTTTTGCGAGGAAGATGAAGCGAGCCTTTTGGAAAAGCTTAAAATGAAAGGCGTTGCCCGGGATCGAAACTGGATTGTGATTGCGCCGGCTGCGGCAAGCGAGCTCAAGACCTGGCGTTTTGAAGGCTTTCAAAACGTGATTGAGCGATTGCTGGCTGAAAGGGAAGAAGATATTTTGCTTGTGGGTGATAAACGGGAACGGGACATTGCGGAACCTCTTCGAAAAATTAATCCCGGACGCATTTATAATTTGGGAGGAGAGACGACGCTCCGTGAACTGGCGGCGCTGGTTTCGCGGGCGGCGCTTGTTCTGGCTAATGACAGTGCGGTGATGCATCTTGCGCATGAGTTAAACCGGCCGGTCGCAGCCATCTTCGGGCCCACGAACTACAAAAAATCAGGGTATGAGAGTCAACGGTTTAAGGTGGTGCGGGAACCCGTTTTTTGTTCGCCCTGTGAACAGCCCCGGTGCCGGTTTGAGCGTCAATCCTGCTTCGAGGACCTTCATCCGGATAAAGTTTTTAAGGCGTGCCTGGAACTTCTTGAAGCCTCTGATACTATGCTCGTAAGAGAAGGCCGGTCATGAAGTCTTCTTCCCGCATCCTTGTAACCCGTGCAGACCGTATTGGGGATCTGGTGCTTTCAACGCCGATTTTTAAGGCGCTTCGCGAAAAATTCCCGGAGAGCTGGATTGCCGGGCTTAGCTTTTGTGAAACCCGCGAAATTTTGGAAGGGAATCCCTGCCTGAATGAAGTCATTCTCTACGATAAAAAAGGATCGGAAAAAGGCTTTTTGGGGAATTTGAGATTTGCCCGAAAGCTTGCCGCAAAAAAATTTGACCTCGTGATTCATTTACATGCCACAAACCGCATGCATTGGGTGACCTGGCTTGCCGGAATTCCGGTTCGGATCGGTTATGACAGGAAATGCGCCTGGGCGTTAACCGAGGCTCACCCGGACCTTAAGAGCGAGGGCAAAAAGCATGAGGCGGAATATAATTTTGATTTGTTAAAGAACTTAAGGATTGAAATCCCGGAAAATATCGAGCTCTTTTTCCCGCTAAAAGACAAGGCGCACCAATCCCTGAATGAGTTACTGAATCATCTCGAAATTCCGCAACACAGGCCCTGGGTTATCTTCAATCCTTCCGCAAGCTGCCCCTCCAAAATCTGGCCCGCTGAGCGTTTTGGTTATCTTGCAGATGAAATAGCAAAAAAACAGGAAGTTATTTTTATTGCGATCGGTTCGCGGGAAGACCGCAAATTCGTGCAAAAAGCAAAACGCGCCGCCGCGAGCCCCATTTTTGATTTAAGCGGACGGCTTTCCTTGGGGATGCTCGGCGTGCTTTTGTCCCGCGCCTCGCTTCTGATTTCAAATGACTCCGGGCCTGTGCATATTGCAAATGCCGTTGGCACACCCGCCATTTCCATTTTTGGCCGTAATCAGCCCGGGCTTTCTCCGGCGCGGTGGGGGCCGCTTGGCAAGGATTCACGGGTTGTCTGGAAGGACGTGGGGTGCGTGGAATGCCTTGCCCACAACTGTCAGATTGGATTTCTCTGCCTTGATGCGATATCGGTGGAAGAGGTACTGCGCGAAGTTGACCATTATGCAGATGCTTTGCGGGTCCTGCCGCAGGGGTATTCTGTATGGGCCCCTCCGCCCGGTGTGGATCCTCCCATTTCTCCGCCACAAGGCGCGTCGGATCCGCTGCGCTGTGTAGCGGAGAATACCCCTGCGTCTTCCGCAAGCGCATTCAAAAATCAGAGGGGCCAATGAGGTCGCTTCGGCGCGTGCTTGTTGTCCAGCCTTACGGAATCGGGGATTTGCTTTTTTTGACGCCGGTCCTGCGGGCATTGCGGCTCATACCCACAGTTGAAAAAGTGGATCTTTTACTTGGGTCACGGAACGAGGTCGCGGTACGCCATAATCCGCATGTGGATGAGATTTTTAGTGTGGATAAGGATTTATTTCACCGGCGCAGTGCATTTCAGAATTTTCAAAGTGTATTATCTCTCGGCCGTGTGCTGTACAAAAATAATTATGATTTGCTTTTGGATTATTCACTGCGTGCCGAATATGCTTTTTACGGCAAGTTTTTCTTGAGGATTCCGCGTCGTGCGGGATTGGGTTATAAACGGCGCGGATTTTTTCATAATCTCCGCCTGCCGATTCCTCAAGGGTTTGAAGGGCGCCATGTGGTGGAGGATTACTGTGAGTTGGCCGAAACCGCAGGAATCCGGGTTGAAGACCGCTTTCTTGAATTTTATTTAAGTGATTCTGACCGTGAAAAAGCAGAAAAAGTTCTTTCGGAAAAAATGGGGGATTCATTTGGCCCCTTTTTGGTCGTCAATCCAAGCGGCGGGGAATCATGGGGCAAAGATGCTCATTTCAGGCGCTGGCCCGTGCCTTTTTTTGCTGAGCTTGCCGGCAAGCTGGCTGAAAAATTTAATTTGACACATTTAGTGATCCTTGGAAGTAAAAACGAAACTCATCTGGCGGATGAATTAGCCAAACAAGTTTCGATTTCCACCCTGAACCTCAGCGGTCAATTATCCCTTGGTGAAACAGCCGCCCTGATTCAAAAATCGGCTTTATTTGTCGGAAATGACAGCGGGCTGGTTCATATAGCGCATGCCCTGCGGGTTCCCCTCATGGCTTTCTACGGTCCTGTGGACCCGCAAGTTTACGGCCCTTATCCCGCATCGCCTGAAGCCATTGCCGTTTTTAAAGAGGGCTTGGAGTGCCGCCCCTGTTACCACCGGTTTCGCTATAACAGCGCGTGTGTGGGCCGGGAGTGCCTGCAGCGCCTCACGCCGGATGAGGTGTGGAAAACGCTTGAAGCAAAAGAATTCTTCTCCGCCGCCAGTACAGCATTACGATTGAAATTGCCAGTTGGCGATTTCAATCATGTACAGTACCGTGTACCCGTAAAATCAAAAGAAACACGGTATTTGCCAGGAACAATAGAAAATGGGTGAGAGACAAAAGAAGTCATCCGTACTCCCCCGCCTTTCTTCCGTCTTTTTTGTTTTTATTTTTATCCCGGTTTTATTATTTGCCTCAGATGCCCAATTCCCCCGGGTTGAGATTCCCCAAAAAAAATTATTCGTGGGCGAGAAACTTATCTATAAAATCAGCTACCTCAAAATTCCTGTAGGGGAAGCGGAGTCCGAAGTCAAAGAAATCACCGAAATCGCGGGACGAAAAGCCTACCATATTATTGTCCGCGCGCGTTCCTTTCCGGCGCTTAACTTTATTTACAAGGTGCAGGATGAACACCACTCCTATATCGATGTTGAAGGGCTTTATTCCCTGCGGTATGAAAAAGACTTAAACGAAGGGCCTTTTCATGCCAAAGAAACGATTACCTATGATCCTGAAAATCACAAAGCTTATTATATCAAGGGACCTCGCTCCGCTCGGCCACCTGCCCGTGGCCTGTCACCGCGGGCAGGTATCCCCTTCGCCTCTGGCTCCGGGGACTGCAAAAAGCCTGCTGCTCCAGAAACCCCGGGCAAGCCCGGAGCATCTTCCGCTGTAAATCCAAACAAGCCGTCCCCCTTTGAAATGATGATCCCGGAGAATATCCAGGATCAGCTTTCCTGCGGATATTTTTTCCGCACCCTTGCCGTGCAGCCGGAATCAAGTGTTTTCATCCCTGTTAATGCCGGTAAAAAAAATTGGTCGGTCGAGATTAAATTGCACAAGGTCAAGCGAATGAAAATTAAAGGGATTGGCGAGTTTGAAGCGCTTGAGACAGAACCTTTAATGCCTTTCCGCGGGATATTTGTCAAACAAGGCAAGCTTCGCGGCTGGGTAAGCCTTGACGAAAGACGGATCCCTCTTAAGATGAAAGTCAAAATTCCCATTCTGGGCCATATCGTTGCAGAACTCAGTCATTACGAGCCCGGCGCTGGTGCGGGAAGAACATGAGGTTCTTCTCCGAAAATGTGCCCTTTCTTAGAAGTGCCGCTGCAGTACTTAGACAAAAGTCTAAGTGTGGCGTCACGTAACGTTTATTTGCCATCTTTTTCAATTAAGCGAAGATTAAATAAGGATTTTACAATTAATCGGAAAGCCATTATAATTTAATAACGCTATGAGCCCAAAAACGTCTGTAGGGAATACAAGAGCGGGACAGTGGTTAAAGCAAGGCACATCTGACGAACCCTACTTTGTGTTCATCCCGTACCCTTTGCCGCCAAAGCCGCCCATTCGCTTTGACCCTAGACTTCAGGATTTGCAGGAACGTGCAAATCGTGCTTTAGGCCGGTTAGACGGTATTTCCGCTTTTTTACCAGATCCCGATCTATTTATTTATTCTTATGTCCGCAAAGAAGCTGTTTTATCTTCTCAAATTGAAGGAACTCAATCTTCGCTCTCGGATCTTCTTCTCTTTGAAATGGAAGAAACACCCGGTGCTTTAAAAACTGGCCTTTTGCAGGTTTTTCCACCCTTAAGGGGCAACCATTTTTTAAGCTTTCTAGGGAAATCAAGCCCTCCGAAAGGGGTGCTGAATTTCCCTTCGATCCCTGCGCAAAGGCGATTGAAACAAAATTACTTAACCTATTGTGATTAAAGAGGTTAATTTCATAAAAACCTGCAAAAGGCCAGTTAAAAACAGATGTTAAAGAAGTGTCCAATTATGTACGGGCCATGCAGTATGGCCTTAAGCGCTTGAATGACGGATTTCCTCTAAGTTTGCGCCTCGTTAAAGAGATTCACAAGATTCTCCTGGAAGATGCACGTGGCGGCGATAAAGAACCCGGTGAATTCCGCCGGTCTCAGAA
>Ga0247727_10002617_pt1 | contig 40859 bp, 47 predicted proteins | sample WisWelCaveWW1625_FD_202498 | JGI IMG/M metagenome (GOLD analysis project Ga0247727, IMG submission 202498) | Biofilm microbial communities from Wishing Well Cave, Virginia, United States - WW16-25 | ecosystem: Environmental > Aquatic > Deep subsurface > Groundwater > Cave microbial mat | place... | reverse complement strand
TCGCGAGAGGCCGCGAGACGGAATCCGGTTCCGTCCACCATCCCGGCGTAGACGTAGGACCACTCGTCGAGATCGGTGACCTTCCGGATCTGCGCCAGCGCCTTGCCCTGGCCCGGGTAGACCTTGCCCATCGCATGTTCACACTCGAACGGGTCCTCCCCGCAGATCGAGCAGGTCATCGTGTCGTAGTAGAGCCCGGCGCTTGCTTCCTTGATCACGCCACCGTCGACGTTAGAGATCAGCGCCTGGGGATCGAGGAAGGGATGGACCCGCAGCGTGAAATAGCGAAGCGTGAGCCAGGTGGTATCTCCGTCCTTCTCGATCAAGCCATCGATGGTGGTGCCGACCGGAAGCCCATCGCTGCCCGGCATGAACGTCGCGTGCGCAAGCATCACCGGCGTGCCGGGGGCGAGAGGAACGATCTTGCGCAGCTCGTCGGCCGGGATCACGCGGCGGCCATCTTTGAACGGCCGGTCATTCAGCAGCTGGACCGCGCGGATGATGACGTCGTTCGGGCTGAGCGGTCTGAGCACTCCCTCCATGGCGTTGATCTTGGCGAGCAGCTCTTGCGTCACCTCTCCGGGGACGCCGACCGGGCGACTCTCGACCCGGGCCCTCAATCTCATCGTCATGACGACCTCCCCGCACCTACGGCGTGTTGAGCTTCTGCACGATCTGCTCCGCCAGCTCCTGCGTGTTCGCGTACCCCACCACTCGCTCGCGCACCCCGTCGGTCTGGATGATCTCGAAGCCTTGCGGGCTCTCCGGGCCGGTAGCGAACTCCGAACGCTTCGAGACCTGGACGGCTATGAACAGGGCATCACGCGTGGCCGCGTCGCGGGCGGCCTCAAACGCCAATGCAGCGTTATGGACCGCGATCCGCTTTTCGGCCAAGGTCATGACGCCATCCGCGCCCGCAGCATGTGGGTCTCGGCCCACGGCCAGATGTTTCCGCAGCGCCGACAGTGAGCCAGCTTGTTGGCCCTCGGTTGCCCGAAGCGGTCACCACAGCGTATGCAGACCACGCTGGTCATGCGCCGCTCCGTCGGTTCGATCGTTCCGCATTCCTCGGCCCGGCGCAGACGGGGCATCATTTCCTGCCCGCGTAGAGGTACTCGCCGATCCGGTTCGACGGTTTCCCGTTGCCGTTGCCATGCGAGCCGGCGAAACGATTGCCAACCCGGCGCCAGCGCAGCTGCTGCTCATCGACGACAGGGATCAACGTGCAAACGCAGTTGATGGTCTCGCCCGGTGGCCCCGCGGGGTCTCCCGGGTAAAGCATCGGCACGCCACCGACATCGAACGTTTCGCCGATCGCCCGCACCTGGCCGTCCAGACCGCGGCCGCCGTCGCTGGCCGAATAGCGGCCTTCGGGGTCTTCGCTGTGCCGGCCTCCGAGCCCGCTGCGCGAGGTGAGCCACTCGTGGCGCTCGACGATGCCCGATTGCTTCCAGCTCTCCATCGCGGCGAAGTTATAGGCCGGCTGGGTCTCCGTGCGCGCGATGGTGGCCACGTTGTTGCGGCGACCCTCGAAGACCTGGTCGATGCGGCCGATCAGCTCAGCCAGTCCCTCGTGAAGCTCGATCCCCTCGGCAATCGACTCGCGCAGCAGGCCGCGGGTGGTGCCGTCCGGCATTCGAATCGCGCGATCGACCTGCTGGCGGATGAACTCGGCCCAGTTGCTCGCCGTGATGTCGATCTGGACCTCGAGGGCGACGCCGGCAGCCTCCTCGAGGTCCTGCAGGGCATCGATCGCCCGCACGCGGAGCAGTTGCTCGAGGAGCTTCGCGGCGCGCCTTTCGTCCTCGGGCGAAGGGTCATCCATCAGACCGCTGATCTCCAATGCGAGCCGCACGGCGCGCCCACGTTGCACACGGAGCCGTCCGTCCGAGGCGTCCCAGGCGGCCCGTAGGCGCTCGCGCGCGATCGCGCGCTGCTCGGCCACCCGCTCCAGCAAGAGCGCTTCCATCCTGGCGCGGTAGGTCTCCAGGCGGAATCCGGCGCGCCGGCGCAGGTTCTCGCGCTCCTCCCCGCTGGCGAGTTGGAGACGCTGGCTCGTGCGCTTGGGCTTGGGCGGTGGGCTCGGCTCCTCTGCCGGCGGCTTCGCATCTCCCCCTGGCTGACCGAACGGAGAGGCGATCGGCAGGGGCGCGATCGAATCGGATCCCTCTTCGCTCACCTCTGGCTTGCGAGTCGCGACCCGAACTTCGTTCTGAGTCCAGACCGGTTTTCCGCCGGCGAGTTTCTGGAGGTTCACCGCCTGCTCGATCAGGATCTGCTGCACCATCGGGTGCTCGGTGATGTCAGCCTTCAGGTGCACGTCGCGGCCGAAGCGCGGGCAGAGCCGCTCGTTCAGGATGTCGATCATGCCACCGATCTCGCCCTCGATCTTGGACAGGAAGTAGAGAGCGACGTCGGTCTTGCTCCCCTCCGACAGCGCGCCACCCTCTTGGATCCCCATCCGCCAGGGCGGAATCCCCATCGCGAGGATGATCTTCGAGTCGATCACCCCGAGCTTCTTCTCGACCTCGATCTCCGAGGGCTTGGGGCCGTTGGCGATGTACTTGAGCCCCTGAACGATCAGCGGCAGGAAGACCTTGCCATCCGTCACGCCGGCGTGGCGCGCGACCATGCGATTGGCAATGTCGACCAGCTGATCATCGGTGTACCGCACACTCGAGGTCTCGTCCGTCGCCCAGATGCCGGGATAGACCCCACCGTGACGGAAGAGCTCCTTCATCCACAGCAGCGCGAAGTACTCGGCCTCGTAGTCGTTCTTCACCGCCTCGATGTCCGACACTCCAGCCGGGCGATCGAGCGGGGTGTAACGCCGGAAAGGGATCACGTTGTCGGTGTCGATTGGCTCCCAGGCTCCCTCGCCCCCGGATTGGAACTCATAGCCCATCACCCGCCGCCCCCGGCCCGGCACGGGGCGGGTCAGCTGTCCGGGCATCTCACGCAGATACAGGGGCGGCTTGTTCGCGCCGGGATCGGGGCCGGCTCCCTCCATCATCAGGTAGCCGTTTCCGTTCAGGATCATCGATCCGAACACCGCCTCGCGCAGTTGTCGCCCGGTCTGCTCAGGGTTTGCGTAGTGCAGCAGATCGGCGATGTTGCCCCCGACGTCGGTCATCTTGCCGGTGCGCTCGATCTCCACTTCGCTCTTGGCGCGTCCCCGGTACGCCCGAATCGTGATCGATCCGAGATCCTGCTGGAGCAGGTTGACGCCGGCCTTGACGATGCCCACCGAGAAGAAGGCATTGACGTGCGAGAGCTCGCGCGAGGTCTGCTGGAGCATGAAGCCGATGAAGTGATCCGGCCAGTCGGGCAGGATTCGGGCGGGGCGCTTGTTCCCGCCTGAGGGCCAGGTGCGCGAGAGTCGCACGATCCCGCGAGTTATCGCGCGCTCTGCCCCGAGCCCGAAGGCGGTCACGTTGCGGAGCAGGCTCATCGCACGCTCCGGATCATGGCGTATCCGACCAGCGTCAGCGTCGCCCCACACAGCATGACGGCCCAGAACAAGTTCCCGGCCTGAATCATGCGCACCATCCAGGTCCCTAGCGTGGCGAAGACGCCCCAGGCGCCGCAAACAAGGCCGGCAGCGAGCAGGACGCTGCCCGTGGCCTGGCGCGTGCGGGGCTTCACCCGAAGAGCCCGATCCGGCGCACCTGGCCATGGGAGACGACCATGTAGCGATCCCGGTCGAGTCCGTGGTTGTCGCGATCGACCGGGACGTTGAACCGCTTGGCCGAGGCGTCGCTCAGGGTGTCCTGGCGCTTGGGCCAGCGGTAGCGCCCGAACTCGCGCAGCACCGACGTCGGCAGCTTCTCTCGGATCAGGCGCGGGTCGGGGTCGTGCGCCAGCATGTCGCGCACGTAGAGCAAGCGCCGCTGCTTGAGCCACGCCTGCATGACACCGATCCCGGCCTCGATGTCCTTCACCGCCGGCGCCGTCCACACCCCGGCCTTGGCGAGCTCGTTGCGCCATGCCAGGTCGTGGTCGCTCCAGCTCTCGGTGACGTGGAACTCGGTCAGGTAGGGACGCAGGTTTCGCGCTTCGTCCTCGTCCGCGAGGCCCGCGCGCCGCGCCGCGAGCTCGCGGCGCTCCTGCTCGATGATCCACTTGGCCCAATCCGAGGGAGCCCGGTCGGTCCCGTAGCCCTCCCGATAGCACACCAGCTGCTCGCGCGACCCGGACCCGATGCCGGCGTACCAGGCAACCGTGAACGGATGGTTCGTGCCGAAGTCGAAGGACCGGTAGCGCGGCCACTCGGGCGGCGGGTACCCGCCCCAGCGCGCCCAGGATTGCGGACGATCGATCTGGTTCACGACCGGGTTGTAGTGCTGTCCGTAGACCAGGCCCTCGGCTCGCACCCAGCGACCGTGCCCGAGCCGCTCGCCCCATACCGTGCCGTCGAGCTCGGCTAGGCGGTCGCGGTAATCGTCGGTCAGGTTCTCCTGGTTGTCCGACTCCTGGGACAGGATGACCTCGAAGCGCACGTTGCCGGTCTTGCGGTCGATCTCCTCACGCATCCCACCAGACTCGATTTCGAAGTCGACGTTGAGCCAGTGCTCGGGGTCGTCCGCATTGCAGATCAGCACCATTTGGCGGGGCGCGAGCCCCAGTTCCTGCGCACGCCGTTCGACCCATGGGTCGGTGAAGTTGAGACGGGTCTGCATGAGGCCCAGATGCTCGCGCTCGATCTGCTCGGCCTGGTCGACGATGAACAGACCGTATTCGGTCGACAGCTTGCGGCCCGGATCCACCAGGCCGAACACCACGATCTTCGATTGGCGCAGCTCGCCGTCGTCGCAGCGCACCGGCGGGAACAGGAAGCTCGAGGCGGACTGCTTCCACAGCCGGTTGTAGAGCGGGATGCCCAGCAGCTTGCGCATGCTCTCGAGCGTCGAGTCGTCCATCGAGGCGCGCTCGAGCCGGGTCAGAGCGATCGGGATCCCGGGGAGTGCGAGCGCGGTCTCGACCGCCTTCATGCAGGCGCCGTAGCTCTTGCCGCGGCGCACGATCGACGACCACACGATCGTGGGCGAGGTGCTGACCTGCAACCGCTCCTGGGCGTAACAGTTCGGTGCGATTTCCCGGACCAAAGAGGGGCCGGGGGACAAGCGCCCCGCCTCGGATCCGGTACTACCGAGCCCCACCGTCATCGCCAGCCCCACCACCGCCCCGGCCCATGCTCGCACGCGCGCCTCAGTGCACCGCCGGCGGCGGGATTTCCGACTCCCCGCCCCCGGGGTGCTCCGCACTGTTGCCGTCGTGCCCGTTGCTCTTCGGCTCCGGGCCCGGCTCCTGCAGCGCCGAAGGCTTCGAGAAGCCGATCCGGCGGAATACCAACTCGGGCAGCCCGTCACCACCCTCGAGCCGGGTCGTCGTCTGGCGCGTGAACCCGGTGCGGTCCCAGAGATCCTGGGCGACCATGACCCGCTGCGAGGGGGTGACGTGGACCCGGACCCTGCGCGGTCGGCCGCGCGAATCGAGGGCGATCGAGCCGTTGACATAGATCGGCTCCGTCAGCGGCTTGCCCTGCCCATCACGGAGATCGTCCTGCAGCACCTGGCGGACCAGCTCCTCGCAGGTCGGCCAGTGGGCGGTGCGCAGGCGGTTGATGGTTTCCTTGACCTGAGCCTTGATGTCCGGATCGGTGGCAACCTGCGCCGCGGCCGCAGACGTCATGCGGCGCTTCGGCCGTGGCCGCTTGGCGTTCTTCCTGACCGCCGCGGCCTTCACCGCGCTCTTGCGTTCCTTCGCACCCCGGATCCGTCCCACCGCCACCCCTCCCCACCCCTCCCCCCGCGCGCGCGCGCCGTCCCGTTAGCGTGCCGCGCGGGGGGCCACCGATTCGACTAGCGAACTCGCAGGAAGTCGAGCCGCACCTTGGCCCCGGTCCACACCGCCGCAGTGTTGCCGTCGGCGCGGATGATCGGCCGCCACCAGCGCTGCAGCCATGGGGTACCGGCTCCAGTCGTGCCCACGGCGTCGGAGTCGCAGGTGATCGGCCCGCTGATGTACTCGTCGCCCGAGGTCCCGACCAGGGCGATGAAGGTCGCGTTCTGGCCCCAGGTGGTGCCGTCGCTGCTGGTTTGGATCGCAACGAAGATCGAATCCATCGAGGTGTTGGCGCCGCCGTACACGGACAGCCGTGCGCAGCCGTGTGCCGTCGCCGGCGTCGAGCTGTGTCCCCAAAACCACTGCGCGGTGTCGATCGCGACCAGGGTGTCGAGTGTCCCGGTGGTGCCGATCGCGCCGTTGATGCTGATCGTCGACGAATCGACGAAGCCGAGCGCATTGACGCCCGACTTGAACGTTCGGTTCTTGAGATCGTAGCGATCCGCGATCGGAAGCTGCGCGAATGCCGGGACGACTGCGCACAGCGCGATCAGCGCACCGAGCATGAAGGCCGCGAATCTCGAAGCTCCCCGCATCATCCACCCCTCCCGGCCGCTTCGCGGCCCTCTCACCCACCCGTTCCCACCCCGTCGCCGGCGCCGGGCGGCGCGCGGCAGTCTGCTGAGCGGCGTTATACCCCCTAACGTTCGTTTTCCGGTAGGCGTTTTTTTTGCAGACGTCTGCGCGCATTCACGGCTCCTCCACCGTCATCGAGACGTCTACGCCATCGGTCCGTTCATGCACCCGGACTCGGATGGCGATCGCCTTCGTGATCACGATGGTTCGCTCGCCATCGGCTGGTGAGGCCTTCCCGCCTTCCCGCCTTCCCGCCCGAGCGCGCTGTGGGCAGGTGAGGGCGTTGTGGCCCAGCTGATCACATAGCCCGCAGTGCTGGGGCCGGCGGCGCTTGCGCACGGCGGCTCGTGACTTCCCGGGATTATCGATCGCCTCGCGTTGGGCGCGGAGCGCTCCCCGAGCCCGAGACTGAGCGATTGGCGTCGGCTTTCGATCCCGCTTCTCGGCCAGATCCTCCCCGCTCACGCCCGGCGGCAGGACGCGGACCTTGCCCGTGCCGGTGTATTTCGCTGGTGCTGGTCGGTTCTGCATCGCTCGCTCCCCCGTGGACACGTCCGTGGCTCGATACTCCCCCCGGGCAAGTTGCTAGCGGTCACGGTCCCCGCGTCCGGGTGGTTGGCATAGCGAGCGTGGTTCCGTCGATGAGCTGCTGCACCTGGCCGAGTGCTTGGGCAGCGCCGCCGGGATGGGCGATGCGATCAGCGTCGGCCCGCTGGCGGTCCTGCTCGAGGCGGTCTAGGACTTCGGCGCTGCGTTCGGCGGAGGCCTCGGGGTTGGCACGTCGCTCGGTGCCTAGGGTGTGGGCCTGGGCCACCCAGGCACGGAGCACGAACTCGAGGTCGCCGGTGAAGGGTTTCTCGCGGTGCCGGGCGATGACCTTGGCCCAGGTCAGGTCGACGTCCTGGTCGGGGTACTGAGCCTGGAGTTGGTCGAGCACCTGGCGCATGCGGGGGTCGGACTCTGGGTCCGGTTCGGGGTGTGAGCGCTTGCGCGCCGAGCCAGCCAGCGGGGGTTCCTCCGGGACTGGTACAGGCGTCTGATGCTGGCTAGCTGGTTCGATAGATCTAGATTCTGGTTCCTGCTCTGCTCTGCTCCTGCTCTGCTCCTGCTCCTGCTCCGCGCGCGCGCGCGAGGGGGCGGACGGTCCGCCTGAAAAAGGAGGACGGTCCGCCTTTCTAGGGCGGACGTTTCCGGGTAAGTCGTTGCGGTTCGGTGGTGCTTCTGTTTCGCTTCCGCCCTTGCTCCATCGAGTGTCTTTTATCCACTTTCCGTTCCGCTCGAGCCATTCATGGACGACAAGCTCGTTTCCGACCCGGTCGACGAAGCGCAACTCGGTCAGATCGGCCAGGATTCCGGACGGCCGGGCGAGCCCGATTTGGGCCCCCAGGTAGGCGTCGGTCCAGTGGGTGATCACCCCCCTCGGAGCATGCCGGCGGACGGTCCGCCAGAAGCGGTAGAAGAACGCCAGCCCCCTATCCGTCGACCACCCCCGCCGGGTGACGAAGGCGTGGAACTTGTCGTTCCCCTCGAGGTCGGTGTCGATCGCGTACCAGGGCATCAGAGCCTCGCCACGGCGATGCGGCAGACGATCATGCCGCAGGTGGTACAGGCGAGCAGGAGCCAACCCCCAGGGCGTTCGTAGACCACCCTGAAGTCGGCCTGGCCATGGCACAGCGGGCGCAGCCGGATCCCGGCCGGCATGATCGCTCCGGCGCCCTGGTACATCACCGGGTCGTGCGGCTTGGTGAACAGCTTGTCGAGCTCGAGCAGGCCGATCGGCTTCACAGCAGCGCCTCGAGCTCGAGCACGTCGCGGACCACCAGGCAGTAGGCTCCCGCTGCTCGGAATCTCTCCTGCTGGCGGCGCTGCTCCGCTGTGCGCGTGGCGTTGCCGGTCTTCACTTCGATCAGGAGCATTTGCCCCACCGGATTGCATCGCCCAGGCGGAAGGCAGCCGATGATGTCCGAGATCCCGACCTGGCGCGGGTTGCTCTTGAGCTCGAAGCCGCCGCGCTTGCCGGGCACGGGAATGCCGGTCGTGGCGATCGGGACCGCGGGGATGTTGTGGAGCGCGAGCCAGTCCAGGCACGCCGAGACCCGGGCGTGGTGCGCCCGGGTCGATCCGCCGAGGAGTCGGTGGAGGTCTTTGGCGTGGGCTCGAGGTTGCGGCATCGATTCCCTTCGGTGCTGCGTGTGGTACTCGGTACTGCGGGCGTTTCTACTGGGACGTGCCAGGTCCAGCTTCTTCCCTTCAGTGAACGGGTTTACTCGGGTTGCCGCCCGTGTCCCTCCTTTCCTCCGCGCTTCGAGCCACTGAACTGCGATGCCTTCGGGCAGGTGGCGAAATGCGAGACGAACACGGGCGGCCCATTGAATGTCGGACCGTTGACGCGGATGCAGGCAACACCCTCGGGGTGCTCCCTAATGGCATACGTCGGGGCTCGCGGATCCAGTAGGGATCCTCGAGCCGTTGTCGTCAACCGCCCAGACGATCGGCTTGCCGCATCCCTTGCAGGGGACGGTCTTCATTCCCAACGCACCTCGACTTCGCGCCCGTTGGGGATCGGTCGGAACGGCCCGAACGTGGCGGCCGCGCTCCGGTCCGGTGGCACGCCGAGCCGGCTCAGGATCCAGCACAGCATCGGCCGGTTCTCTGGATCGCCGGGATACGCCGGACACAGGACGGAGTCGACCGGGGCGACCGACAGCACGACAGACAGCAATAGCTCGTTCATCCCCATCCCTCGTCGATGACCATGCCGACCATTTCGCCACCGGCTCCCATCATGGCGAGGCCCATCAGGATGATGCCGGTCATCCAGTCCCAAGGTGCCGTGATCCAGTCCTCTCCACCACCGTGCATGCTACTCACCTCCTTCGGTTCATGAGAACAGCTCTGCCCGCGCCCGCACCTCGCCGCGTCCGACCGTCTCGACCAGGCGGCGGGCGCTGAGGCGCTGCAGATATGTGTCCCGGGTCGAGCGCGCGTACCCGGTGGCTTCCGTTATGCGATCGCGATCGACCGCCTTGGGGTAGGCGCGCGTGACCGCCTCGAGGATCTCCCGCTCCCCTTTGGGCAGGCGCTCAAGCCAGTGGGCGCGGAGCTGATCACCTGTCGGCAGCGGCTCGAAGTCGCCGAGCGCGTCGACGCCGGCCTGGGTCACGACGATCGCGGCCCCCAGAACCTCCAGGAGCCCGCGCTGGCCCAGGCGCTGGATGTAGGTGTCGCGTGTGGAGCGGCGGTATCCAGTCAGCTGGGTCAGTTGCTCGCGCGTAACGCCTTCGGGGTGCTGAGCGATCGCGGTGAGGACCTTGAGCTCCCCGCTGCCGAGCCTGTCCTGTCCGTTTCCCGACGCCGGCGTCCGATGGGCGACAGCCTGGCGCGGTGCGACCGGCACAGGACTGCGGATCAACGTAGCCGGCGCCGGAATATTTCTCGTAATATTTTGCGCCGCTCCCAGCCGGTGCTTGTGGAGCGCGGACCAGGCGGCAATGGTCTGCTGGGCAACGTCGATGGCCTTGCGTATGCCCTGCAGTTCCATGCCGAGCAGGTCCAGTTTCTCCCAGCTGACCACCGGCACCTCGACCCGCTCGATCTTCGGTGGCACCGGGTTGGTGTCACTCGCCGCCTTAACCTGGCGCTCGAGCTCAGCGATCCGCCGGCGCAGCTCCTTCGGGTCCTGCTCCTTCGCCCGCTCGATGGTGGCGGCCATGCGGGCACGGACCTTGCCGAGGTCGACGTCGGCCAGAGTTGCCGCCGGCCGCGCGCCCCGAACGTTCTTCGGCGTCGCTCCCGAGTCGAACGTCGCGCGCCGGCGGACCTGGACCCGCTTCATCGTCTTGAGCCACTGCGGAGACCAGACCCAGGCCTCGCCGGCGCCGAGCTTGTCGAGCGTCGCCAGGATCTCGCGGCTCTGTCCGTGGTGCTGGATCCAGGCCTCGATCGCCTTCTTGTCCTGGGGCGACGTGGTGCGCAGCACGAACAGCGTCTCGACCTGGGTCAAGACGTTCTTGTTGAGCGCCGCGGATCGCTGGGTGATGAGAGTGATCCCGAGACCGCGCGAGCGGCCGCGGCGCACCACGTTCTCCCACACCCGCAGCAGTCGGGCCTGCTCGCGGAACGGCCGCTGCGGGGCGTAGTCGTCGGCCTCTTCCAAGAACAGGTGGAGCGGCTCGGTGTTGCGCCGGTAGAGCCGCTCGCCGAAGTCGATCAGGAAGCGCGTCTTCGCCCCCTCCGAGAGCTCCGAGACGTCGAGCACGCAGCTGACCCGATCGTCCACCACCAGGTCGGCGAGCACCTGGCCGCCGGTCTCCTCGAGCGGCACGTCACCGTGGCAGCCGCCGAAGATCAGGATCTCGAGCCCCGGAGCGGTGCCGTCGGCTGAGCTGCGCAGCCCCCACCAGGCGCCGACCGGATCGACCACGACGAACGGCAGCCGAGCCTTGTGCATCTCCTCGGCCATGACCGCGGCGAGGTTGCTCTTGCCGGCGCCGCGCACCGCGAGGATGCCGAAGGTCTGCGTGATCGCATCCGCGGGCAGCGCGAGGCCGGCGCCGAGGTGGAGCATCATGCCACCGTCACTCGCGGCGAGAGAATCATCTGACCACCGGCGAACTTGGAGGACTCTATCTTGACCTCGCCTTCGATGGCGCGATCGGCGAAATAGACGGGAAGGTGATCCCGGTCCTTCGCGACCTCCTGGAGCTTCTCGATCAGCTCGCGGACCGTCACTTCTTCCTCCCCTCCTTCGCCCGCGTCTTTCCGGATCCGGATTTGGCGGGCTTTTCGACCGTGCAGAAGGAGCAGAGGGTCTTCTGCTTGTTCGCCCAGCCGCAGGTCTCGCCGGTCTTGGCGCTGATGCAGGCGTTGTCTTCGGTGCATCCGCACTCGGAGCAGGTGCCGGGCGTGGGCTTGCCCTTCGCGGGCTTCTCGACCGGCGCCTCGGCCTTGAGGATCTTGCGCACGTCGACGCCGAGCTTGTCGGCGAGCTTCGGGAAGTGCTCCCAGGCGAGCCATTGGTGGGCCTGGTCGTAGATCACCAACCAAGCGGCGAAGCGCACGACGTCGTCGGCGTGGCTGCCGAGCTCGACGTACTTTGCCGGCGCCTTGCCTTCGCGTGGCTTGAGGAAGTCGACCAGGAGGTTACAGAGCGCGCTGCCGCGGGCCGGGCTCGCCTTCTTCACCCTCTCGGCGACCGCCTCGAGGATCGCGGGCAGCGCCTTGTTCCAGCGCGCGTGCACCTCGTCGCGCTTCTTGCGCTCGACCTCCAATTTGTCGCGCTTCGGCGGCGCTGCCGGCTTCGCGGGGGCAGCCTTCTGTCCCGCCGCCCGCCGCTTGCGTGCCTTCACCTGGGCGGGCCAGTGCACGGCGCACTTGTCCTTGTTGACGCAGACCGCGAACGCTTCGCCGCGGTCGCGCCCGACAGCGACGAACCCGGTGACCGAGTACTCGCACGTCTTCGAGCCCTGCTCTCCGTCCGCGCGTGCCCATGAACGCGGACCGAAGGTGCGACCCTCGCGGGCCTCCTCGGGGATGTAGTTCGAGTGGGTGATGGGAATGATCTTCTTCGCGCCCTCGAGCTCCGCCTTGGTCTCGGGGAACAGGATCGGATCCGGCTCCTTAGGGTCGAACCGGACATGCTCGTCGATCCAGCCCTGCAGCTCGCGGACCGTGCGGACCTTGAGTCTCATGAACGGATCGGTCTCGAGACGCTTCTCGTAGGTCTCGTCGTCCAGATCGAAGAGCGTTCGCTCGGACTGCCAGAGAGCGGAGTGTCGGCCGTAGCTGTTGCGCGCCTCCTTGGTGTCCATCGCGCGCTTCTGATCGGCAGCCTTGAGCCGCGCGAGCAGGATCGCGTGCCCGGCGGTGATCCGGTCCTCGAGGAAGAGCTTCTGCGCCTCCTTGGTCAGCTGGAGCAGCTTCACCCGGTCATAGACGTACTTGACCGAGCGTCCGATCTTCTCGGCGATGCGGGCGACGTCGTACTTGGCCACCACCATCAGCTGGCGGTAGCCCTGGGCCTCCTCGAGCGGGTGGAGGTCCGAGCGCTCGAGGTTCTCGATCAGCTGGATCTCGAGCGCCTGGGTGTCGGTGAGCTCGCGCACCAGGGCCGGGATCAGCGCGAGCTCGGCCTTCGCCGCGGCCGCGAGCCGGCGGTGTCCGGCGACCAGCTCGTAGCCCTTGCCGTTGGGGCGCACCAGGACCGGCTGCAGGATGCCGTGCGCCTTGACGCTGGCGATGAGCTCGTCGAATGCCGGGCCGTTGAGGACCCGGCGGGGATTGGTCTTCGAGGGCCGGATCTCCTCGAGCGCGATCTGCTGGACGGTGGGAGTCATGGCGGCCTAGTGGGTCGTCGAGCCGCGCCGCGCCGCCGCCCGCTGGTTGAGATCGAGCCGTTGCTGCGGCTGCTCGACCGTCAGCGTCGCCTGCTCGCCGAGGTCATAATCGCGATTGGCGACCTCCTCGTCGGTCAGGGCGAACGTGAACCGTCCGGACGGCAGGCCCGAGCGCCCGTCGACGCGGACGGTGGCGAAGTGCACCAGCTTGGGCTCCGCATCCTTGCCCTTGCCGTAGTCCTTGATCTCACGCGCGGTCACAGTCCCGGCTACTTTCATCGCATCCTCCTTGCGGTTACGCTTCGAGATCCCAACGGGTCAGAGTCCGTGGACTGCGAACAGCTCGAGGGCGCGCGGTCTCCGTTCGCTCACTGCTCTCCAGACAAGGCGGACCGTAGGGGCCTCCGATCTGGTGTCCGCGATACCAGGCCTCGGCGTAGGCGTCGCTGCAGGCGGCCAGGTTCCAGGGGGCCGATGGGTCGTTTCGCCAGCGGCGCGAGTTCCATGGGGCCATGGGGTCCGCTGATTCCCACCAGGTGTTCCAGGGGAAGAACTGGTCGGTATTGGCGAAGGTGGCCATCTCATGAGTTCCGCACCCACAGGATCGCGAACAAGATGACCGCAACGACCGCCAGGCCGCCGGCGACATAGAGCAGCCGCCAGGAGAACTCCATCTGCCGGCGATGCTCCTCGAGGAGTCGCCCGCGCTCCTCATCGGTCAGCTTCGGGTCGAGCAGGCCGTAGGGGAAGCTCATGAGCCCGCCGCTCTGCACCGGTGAACCACCAGCCCGTTGCTCGGCCGAGCGAAGACCCGGGCCCCGCACCAGAGGTAGACATCGCTGCTCGCCTCGAGCTGGAGCTCGTGCCCGTTGACCGAGGCCTGGACCACCTGGGCGCCGCAGCCGGTGCATTCGGTGGTCGGGATCTCGAACGACGTCGGGAGCCGGACGATCTTCCCGCACGCCGCGCGCTCCTCCAGGCCGAGCGGCATGGTGGTCTGCTCGTGCGCGCGGCTCATGTCACCACCTCGAGGCGCGATCCCTCCCGGTGATTCGGCACCACGCGCAGCCGCGTGTCGGCGACCTCGCGGATCTCGCTCTGGTGGCTGACGAAGAACACCCGCTCGAACTGCTCGCCGAGGCGCCGGAGCATCTGCTGGCAGCCGAGTAGATTTCCCTCGGACGCGGCCGACCAGCCCTCGTCGGCGATCCAGTGGGAGACGCGCAGCCCGTGGGCCTCGGCCTGCACCTGGGCGAGTGCGGCGCGCAGCGCGTAGCCCAGCATGACCCGCTGGAAGCCCGAGGCGGCCACCAGGCCGTGGAGCCCGAAGGCGTCTCGATAGCGGGCGTAGACCTCGCTGCGCTGCTCCCCGGTCCGCAGGTCCCGCGCCGGCTCGATCTCGAGCTTCAAGTCGTCGTAGGCGAGGAAGCGGTTGGCGTGGTCCTCGATCGCCGGGAGCGCCCGCTCGAGCATCAGGTAGGGCACGCCATCCCGCCCCATGGCGCGGGCATAGATCGCGGCCAGCTGCCCCTGCTCGAACTCGGAGTCGGCCTCGGTGGCGATCCGGAGCGCCTTCTCGCGCGCCTCGGTCGCGGCTTCGAGCCGCGCCTTGACCGCGGCCAGCTTCTCCCGGGCGGCTGCCTCGCGATCGCCGGCGGCCTTGTTGGTGGCCACCACCTTATCGAGCGTGATCGCGGCACGCTGCTCGGACACCTTCGCTGCGAGGATGTCAGCCGCGGGGAGCTGCTCGAGCTCGAGTGCGAGCACCATGCCCTGCTCGTTCAGCTGCGTCTGCTCACGGTCGAGCGCTTCGAGCAGGCCGATCGCCCGCTCTCCGGCCTGGATGATGCGGTGGTTCGCCCCCTGATCGAAGCCGGTGACCTGGGCCCGGAGTGCGATGATCTTCTCGGCCAGGCCGCCGTTTGCCTCGAGGTCGGACTTGTAGCCGGCGATCTCGATCTCGAGCTCCTCGATCTCTGCGCCGGCGACCGAGGCCTCCTCGAGCTGCATCTTTTCGAGAGCGGCGAGCCGCCCGACGCTCTCGGCGTGTTTGGCCTCCAGGGTCACCATCGCATCGCGCGCCGCAATCGGGAGGCGGAGCAGACTACAGGCCCGCTCCGCGCAGGCTTCACCGAAGGGCGTCGTGCCAATCATCGACGCCGTCTTCCGCTCTCGCTCGAAGTGCTCCTTCAGCTGGCTCTGCTCACGCAAGACAGACTCGCGCTCCCGCGATCGCCTTGCGATGTCTCGGAGCTCCAGCTCCAGTCGATCCCCCAGCCGGGTCCGGAGCTGGGCCGCCTCGCCGATGTGGGCCAGGTAGCGGGCCTCCTCGACCGCCAGATCTCCGAGCTCGGTCGCCCGGACTTTGTGCTCCTCGAGCGCGGCCGCAGCCATGGCCCCGTTGTCGATCCGGGCCTGGAGGTCCTCCCGCGCGGCGCTGGCGGCATCCAGGTTCCGACGCACCTGCTGAAGGCGGCCCTCGATGCCCTGGCGCTGGGTGGCATGTTCGGAGGCCTCCGCCAGTTCCCGGCGCTTGCCCTCGAGCTCGTCGCTCGCGGCCTGGAGCGCGCGCGAGGCCTCGACCTTTTCCGCGGCCGCGGCGCTGGCGACCGCCTCGTGCTCCTCGATCGCCGCCTGCCAGGTTCCAATCTCGCCGGCGTGCTCGGTGAGGGCGTCCGCCTGGCCGTGGAGCTGCGCGGCCCGGCGATCGTACTCGGAGGCGCGAGCCTTGGCGGCCGCCTCGCGGTGCTCGAAGATCCCGGTGCCCAGTGCCGCCTGAATCGTGTCCTTGAGATCGGCGCCGGTCATCTCGAGTAGGCGGTCGATGTCGCCCTGAGAGGCGAAGCGGGTCGCCAAGTAGAGATCGAACGGCCCGACCAGCTCCTCGATCGCCGCTTGGGTCTCGCGGGCGTCCCCGGCGTTGGCCGGCTCCCATGCCCCGCGCAGGTCTCGCTCGAGCACCAGCAGGCCCTTCCCGTCCCCACGGGCGTTGACCGTGATCGAGCGCCGCGCGCGATAGTGGACTCCGCCGGCGCCGAACTCCGCCTCGACCCAGGCCTCGTGCGCACCGAGGCGCACCAGCTCGCCAATCGGCTGGCGCCCGCGCGGGAGCTTGCCCCACAGGGCGAAGGCCTCGACCTCCATCAGGTTAGACTTGCCCGAGGCGTTCTCGCCCTCGATACAGACCAGGCGACCGAGCCCCTCGACCTGGATCTCGCCCTGCGCCTCGGCGAAGCTCTTCCAGTTCGACCAGCGCAGCGCGATCAGCTGGTAGTCGGCGTAGCGCTCGACCGCGCGCGCCGCGGCCGGGAGATTACCGTCGATCTCGGCACCAAGAGCCTTGAGCGCCGGCAGCCGGCTCGCGATCTCCGGGGTCCGTTCGGCGTAGGCCTCGAGAAGGGGATCGAGTGCCGCCTCCGCGCGCAGCTGCCCAGGCGCGGCCGAGCGATCATCCGTATCGCGTTCGACCTGGAGGCGGCATTCGAAAGCTCCCCGTTCCTTGGCGAGCGCCTCCAGCCTTGCGGCGACGGGCTCGATGTGTGTTCCGCGTGGCAGGCGCAGCAGGATGCGAATGCGGGCGCCCCCGAAGTCCCTCATGTCGCCGGCCGGCCCGCTCATCAGGCCGTGAACCGGGTCGTTGGTCTCGCGAAGGTCGATCGTGATGAGACGATGCTTCGGCTCGAGCTCGACGAAGCGGATCTTCCATAGCGGCGCCGGCTCGCTCTCCCAGATCATGACCCCGTGGGGGTGGTTCGCTTCGCCGAAGTCGAGCGGGCAGGGCGAGCCAGCGTAGACCGCGCGGCCGATCGTCTGCGGCTTGTGGATGTGCCCACACAGCACAGCCTCGAAGATCTCCGGGATCTCGGGCTCGGGCAGGACGATGTCGATCTCCGTCGTCATCCGCTGCTCAGTGCCGGTGACGGCGCCGCCGATCGTGCCGTGGTAGACGAGGATGTTGCGGAACCCGGTCTGGGGGCCTGTCGCCGTCCCCGCCAGACCACGCACGACGTCGGTCAGCAATGCGCCCATCTCGAGGTTGACGTCGGCCGCCTTGAGGTTCCCGTTCCGTGCCGCGAGCAGGGCGTACTTCGATGGGTACGGCAGGCATGCGACCTGAAGTTGGAGCCCGGGGAACTGAAACAGGCTCGGGCGGTCCGCGAGGAAGACTCTCGCCGATGACTCGGAGAACGAGAGCGCACCGCGCAGCGTGCCGGCACGCTCCCAATCGTGCGTGAGGTCGTGGTTCCCGGCGACCACCACCACCGGCGCGATCGCAGCGAGCTGGACGTGCCAGATCCGGAGCGCCTCGGCGACCCATGGGGCGAGATAGCCGCGCTTCATCGCGAGGTCCCCGCAATTTACGATCAGGTCCGGCTTCTCGATTCGGGCGAGCTCGAGGATCTGCGCCATCGCATGCTCGACGTTCTCCTGGGTCGATCCATCGAGGTGGGGGTCGGCGAGCTGGAGGATCTTCATCGCGCACCGCCCTTCGCCGGCTCGGATGGCGGCGGCTCGATGTACTTCGTGAAGAACGATCGCTGGGCACCCGGCAGACGGAACTTGATGTGCGCCTGAATCCCTTCGTCGGCCGGGACCAGCTCGACGACGATTTGGTGTCCGTGTCCGACATCGACGATGCGGCGCAGCGGCTTGTCGAGCTTGGTCATCGCGCCACCGCCGCATTCTCGTGCGCGACGCGGTACTCGGCGATGCCCATGCACGTGGCTTGGCAGAATAGGACGAGCACCCAGAGCAGGAGCACCATGAGCAGCGCCGACCATGCCTTCTCGGAATCGCGGATGTTCATGACGCACCGCCTTCGTCGCGCGCCGTGACCTGGGCGTCGAGGTCCTTCTTCATCTCGGCCAGGTCGCCCTTGTGGCGGGTGAACAGATCGTTGCGCTGGATGATGTCGAGGCCGAGGATCGAGCAGCCTTCCTCGATGAAGCGGAGCAGCTCCTCCTGGGTCGGCTCGGGCTTCGAGACGGGCGCGGGCTCGGGGGAAGTCGGGGGCATCCCCGCTGCGAGCTGGCGCGCCCGCTCGGTCTCCACGACTTCGGCCTCGCCGATGTGCGTCTTGCCGCGTGCCTGAGCGTCGGGGCCCCACAATGCTCGGCTGGCGTTGGCGCCCTGCTCGAGCAGGAAGCGGTTCGCCTCGGGGTCGCTGGCGTCGGGCTGGAAGTCGATCCGGACCAGGACCTTCGGCTTCGCCACCTGTGCCGCGGTGAGCCCGCTCTTGATCGCGAGCAGGTTGCGGATCACGCGCAGCATGGCGCCGCTCTCGGTCCGGGCCAGCAGGTGCTTGCGGAACAAGGCCATCTCGCCGGCGACCGCGTCGCGCAGCTGGGCGTCCGTCATCTTCGGCTCCCACTTCCCCTTCGCCCGCATCGCCTCGAGCTCCACGTCAGGCATGAAGAACGCCTTCGAGGCCTCGCGGATGATCCCCTGGCCCGACGAGCTGCGCATGAAGCCGCGCGCCTTGAACTCGCAGTACTCGGGGTTCGACTGATCGTCCTGGCGCTGAGTCGCGATCTGGATCCCGGCCGCCTCGGCGATCTTCTCGAGCGCCGGCTTGGAGTAGGCGAACAGCTCGCCGCCGTCCCGCTTACCGACCTTGAAGACCTCGCGGTCGTCCGGATTGGCGCTGATCTGGACCACCGAGATGCTGACGCGGTGATGCCGGGCGAGCTCGGCGTTCACCGGGATGCTGGGCAGCAGCAGGTCGAAGCTCGGGTTGTTGATGTACTTCTCGAGCGGCTGAGCGAGCCAGGTGGGCATTTCCTCGCGCCTCACCAGCGCGGTGCCGACGGGTGCAGTGGTGCGGGCGGGCGTGCTCATGACTCACCCCCGCGCTCGATGGCGAACATGTGGCGGCCGACGCCGATGCGCTCGGCCAGCTCCATGAGCAAATCCTGGGCGTGCACCAGGCACAGCCGCGGCCGCATCTCACCGGCCTGGCCGGGGATGACGACGACCGAGTGGGTGGGATTGTGGCAGTCACCGATCACACAGATCGGGAGCTCGTCCGGCCGCGGGGCTCGGACGCTCGGCCCCGGGCGTGGTGGCGACAGGGTGCGCGCCTGGTTCCCGGCGAGGGCGCCGGACTCGCGCCCGGACGCCCTCCCGGAGGCGGGCCCCGTCGCGGTCGCGGCGACGTTGCCATGCCCGCCAGCCTCGCTGGGGCTAGCTGTGGTGATGGATTCGGGGGACTCTGACGGATACTCTCGGTGGGCTTCGTTCATGGCTCCTCATGGCGGGAGGAGCCCGTTCAGCTTCTGTCAGGAAACGTTAGGAAACGCCCCTAAGTGGTTGACGCCGTGGACATTATGCGTCATCCCTGCCGGAAAGAAGAACGGGTGTCCTACGCTGCCTTGCGCTCCTTTGTCCGGCCGTGGTGGCGGTCGCGCGCCTCGAGAACCCGTTCGACCAGGTTCAGGTGCCGGCTGTTGACGCGAACCGTGCGCTCGAACATGAACAGCATCTCTTCGAGCGCTCCTTCGATCTCTTGCTCGGTGGTCGCCAGGAACAGCGTCGGCGGCCGCTTCATTGCGGCGGGCGCCCCCAGCGGCCGAGGCCGATTGGGGTCCACCACCACGAAGTTGCCCATCCGATCTTCGAACACGATCCACCTCAGCGATAGCTTCAGACGATTCCAGGGCTCTGGAGCGAAGCGGTCAGGCATTGCCGGCCCTTTTCTGCGGCCGCCTTCACTCTGGCGACCTGTTGGCAGTATCGGCAGGTTAATGCTTGCTTGCAAGCGGTTTCTTCCGTCGCATCCATCGTGCCCTGGCCGCCTGGCGCGCGATCTCCTTGCGCCGCTTGGCGGTGAGCGAGCGCGCCCTAGCCTTGCCCCCGGCAGATTGCATTGCGGCGGCAGTCATCTTGCGCTTGGGCTTATTCCTTTTGGGGGCCACGGAGCGAGAAAGTGTTGCCTGCAAGCATCCGGGTCAAGCACAATCTCCTAGCCGGCGACCAGCGAGAGGGTTGCGGCAGGGGGGCCTCCTCTCATGCGCTATTATACGACTTTGCCCATCGCGTTGCTCTTGGCCGGATGTTCGAGCCCCGAGCCCACCACCGAATCCCACATCGCCGGCAAGGCATATCGAGCTCAGAAGGAGCTCCAGGGCGCCATCGTGGCCGGCGTGAACTACCCCGCCTACGGCGCGCTCGTCCAACAGCTCTCCGCCGAGATCCTGATCCTCCGCGACACCGCTAGGGGCACGAACGATGCCGCGATCGCCGATCACTACGCGACCGCCCTAGCGATCTACATGGATGCCGGCCGCGTCTGGTCGCAGAAGATCGAGGACGCGGGCGGGCAGTACGCGAAGATCACTCCAAAGGGGCGGCTCCTCTCCCATGGGCAGACCGCTGAAGTGTCGCAGCGCTACGGGATCCCGGTCATCGACGTCAGGAACGACTACGGCAGCCTGGTCCCAACGATTTCCGAGGATGCCATCCCCCAACTCTGGAAGCGCGCACGCCTAGCGGCAGCGAAAGGGGACTCTCTCCTACTACGCTGAGAGAGCCCCATCGCCCTCTTACCAGACCAGCCAGAGCCCGGCCTCGCCCTCCCAGGCCTTCACGTCGCCCATGAGGTAGCGCAGCCCGATCCGCGGCGACAGGTGGTTCGTGGGCTGGAGCCCGATCTGGACTCCGCCGAAGGGCACGGTGCTGATGCTCTCGGCATAGCGCACTCCGCCCCCGACCGCGAACACCAGCTGCTTCGAGAACGGCACCTTCGCCTTGGTCCGGACCTCATCGGCTGCAGACGTCTGCACCAGGAACTGCGCCGCGCCCGGCGCCGGCACGTCCGCGATCGCCGGCGCACCCCACCCAAGGCAAGCGGCGCCGGCGATGACCAGCGCGATCGCCTTGGCGCGCGTCATGCCCGCGAGATCTGCCTTCAGCAGTTGGCTCGACCCTCCCTTGACGATGCCCCAGAGAGCGCCCGCGGCGAGGCCCATCGTCGAATCGCCGGCCAGGCCGCCAAGCAGGGCGCCGAGGGCCGGATTGACCGCCCAGCGCCACTTGTCCCACAGTGGCGTCAGGAAGCCCCGCAGCGACGGCGAGGCCTTCGCGAGCGCCCCCCCGACCCATTCGTTGGCGAAGATCATCACCGCGATCGGGGATGCCACCACGAGCTTCGAGAACCATGCGACGAACTGCTCGTTCAGCCCCGGGAGAATCCCGGTGAGAAACCCCGAGACCCTCGCCACGGCCTCGACGGCAAGCAAGCTATCCGGTTGCATCATCCACCTCCCATGGCGCGCCCCTGAAGGGACCCGCTCGACCGCGCCCGCCGCGGCGGATCCGACACTCTCGTTCACCCACGACGAAACCAGCCCGTCACCCAGCTCCCGACCTTCCTCCCCGCTCGCCAGACCCTCCCCGGGATGGTGGGGTTCGCCACCGGCAGGTCTTCGTCAGCCTCGGCAACTGCGATGACGGAGCTCGGCGAGCTCCCACCCGCGGACTGCTTCAGCCGAGCGACGGCGACCCTCAAGCTGTCGATCGAGGAATCGCGTCGCGCGACCACCACCACCAGCGAGTCGACGCGCCTCGTCAGGCGGCCCCGGCCCTGGCTTGCCGTAGTTTCGGCCTGGGTCGTCCGCGCGCGGTTGTCGCTGTAGCCGAGGGCCGCGAGCACGGCGATCGCCAGGGCGACCAGCTTGTTCGCGTCGACACGCTTCAGCATGCCGACGATGGCCTGGGAGATCCGGGCCCGTACCTTGCGGCGCCTGGTGGGCGGGCTCATCAGCGGAGAACCACGAAGCGGCGCGATTCGAGCACTTCCGCGCGTCGATAGTGGCGACGCCAGTAGATGCCCGATGGGAGGACAGCCGGCGGTATCGGGCGGTCGTCGGCCACCTGGTGGTGACGCCCGGCGACGTCGAACCAGCGGTACTGGTCACCGATACACCAGGTCGGGCTCTCGACTCCGGTCGGCGGCAGGTTGACCGTCTCGAGGTTCGAGGCGCAGCTCTCGTTCCCGGCCGAGTCGACGGCGGTCACCCAGACGGTTGCGATCGTGTCGCTGGGGACCTGGAGCGTGTCGTCCTGGCCCTCACGCCCACCGACCAGCTTCTCGCGCAGGAGACGGGATGCCGGCGCCCAGCGCGCATGCCAGTAGATCCGGGTCTTCGCGAGTCCCCGCTCCGGGGTGCAGATCCGCAGCGTGTCGCAGGAGTCCGGTGTCGCGCACACCACCTTGATGGTGTCGCAGACGCCCGGAATCGCTTCGCAGCGCGGCAGCGAGTACTGCAACGTCGTCAGCAGCAGGATCTCTTCCCACAGCCCCATCGCCCACCCCCGCCCCGGACCCTTCCGGGGGAGTCAGCCTACCGCCGCCTCGTCTCGCGCAGCGCCCTGAATAGTGAGTCCTGCCTGCGGTAGCTCGCGGCGCGCATCGCGTCGATCTCGCGCCGGCTATACACTCCGTCCTTCGTCACTTCCTCGAGGTGTCCGATCTTCGCCAGGATCAAGGAGTCGAGCTTGTCGCGCACGATGCCTTCCACGAAGTACGTGTGGCGCAGTCGCCTCTCGGAGGCTTCGACAGCGTTCTTGATCGCGGTGACCACGCTATCCTGCGCCGCCGCGGCCGCCGGCTCGATGAATACCTTGGCGTGGATCCACCCAGCGGAGACGGTGATGATTGTCAGGGCCGCGGCCGCGCCGGTGATCGCGCCGGCCCAGATCCCGACCTTCTTCGCGACTGGGGTCCACCCGTTGAGGCCGAACGTCATCGCACCATCCTCCGCACGACGTCGAGATCGAACATCTTCCCGGGGCAGCTCTTCGCCGGATTGAAGTCGCGATGCCCGACGATCTGGTCCGGCGAGATGTCGTAGTCGATCATCCACGGCAGGATCACGCGCTGGACGGCGCGCTCGAGCATCTCCTTCGGAGGCGGCGCCAGGTCGAAGTTGCCGACGAAGCACAGGTGGAGCGCGAGCTGGTTCATGTTGCCCTGCGGGCAGGCGGAGGCCTGCGACCGTTCGGGCCTACCGATCAGCGCCTGGTAGTCGTAGAGCGCCAGGTCGGGGTTGTTGGTGACCAGCTCGACGCCGGCGTGGTATCCGATGTCGCGCCAGCGGTGCTCGGGATCTTCGCGGTGGTACTTCTCGATCGCGGGCCAGGAGACGGTCTCCCCGTCCTTCGTCAGCGAATGGTGCAGCATGATGTAGGTCTTCATATCGGCCGCACCACGGCGTACTGAAAGCGCGGCATGAAGTAGAGCTTCGAGCTCTTGGTGAACTGGATCTCGGCCTCGTAGAGGCGGCGATCGCCCTGCGGGATCGTGGCGCCGTTGGTGAGGTCCTCGAAGTCGGCCTCGCCGTTGGTCGCGGCTCCGAAGATCGTCCCGGATCGTTCGATCACTGGCTTCGGCTCGCCATCGAGCGGCCGCGCGCGCAGCTTGATCAGCGTGGCCCCGGTGAGGTCAAAGGCTGTCTTGTCCTTGTTCTCAAATCCGTAGCGCAGGATCCGCCCCTGGTCTCCGAGCACCCACTCGCCCGCGAATTGCTGCCCCATCCGCCCCTCCCCTCCCTATCCCGGCTGCTCCATGGCGACGCCCGAGACACGAACAATGCCCGTGCTGCCCGTCAGCGCCGGCGCGTCGACGGTCCCCGATGCCCCTATGCTCGCGATCGCCCCGGTGAGATCCGTGCGCTCTGTTGCCAATCCGAAGCCTCGGTTGACGCCAAGATTGCCGGCCAGATGGATCGATGCGCCGACAACTCCGTCTTGGCCGGCAAGGACCGCAGCGGTGATGCTCGATGTCTCCACCACGGCGCCCGAGGTCGAGGCCGGTCCCACACCACCCTCCGTCAGAACCGGAGCCCCGACGGCCCCCTCCGCCCTGACCGGCCCCACCGCGCTCATCACCCGGACGATATGTTTGGCTTCTCCCTGCGGTTGGTCGGCATAGGGAACAAACCCGATGATGCCGTGCGCCGCGTTCCCGTTTAGGCTCCCGGCCATGAGCGTGGACGGCTTTGGTAGCGTGCAAATGGCTCCGGTTAGGCTCGCCGTCCCGTCGGCGATCACATCCTGCTCGACGAGTACCCCTGCGCCCGAGAAACTTGTCACTACCCCTTCGCTCTTGATGCCGAAACCGAAGATGCCGACAAAGTTGTTTGGAGAGGCGACCAAGGCGAAGGGCAGGCTCGGTCCCGAGTTGACTGACTCGCGGGCCTCCCAAAACGGAAACCCCGCGATGCCACGCAGTCCGATTGCATACACGATCAGGTTACGTGAGACGCCGCCCGCGAGGTCGAGCACCACGTCGCCGGACAGCGGCTGATCGCCCAGCAGCATCGAACGCCAATAGAGGCCGAGGTAGACGCGTGTCGAGCCTGGCTCGTCATTGCTGAAGGCAGTACGGATGCTGTCGAGAGCGAGCCCCGCATAGGTGATGGTCCCTGGCAGCGGATTGCTTGACGGGCTGACGTTCTCGTTCACCATCGCCATGACGAGCATGTTGCGGTTCAGAGCTTCGGGCGCGAAAGCAAACGGGACCAGCACGCCCGAGCTGCTGGGGGCCACCGCTTTTTCAACATGATCGATGATCGGCATGGCCTAGTTTCCCTACCTCGTCACCACCAGCGATATCCAGGTCGTGCTGACTCCGGGCCCGCCCAGAACCCGCCAACGCACGCTGACCCAGTCGAGGTTGTCGATCGTCCCGCCGTAGATTTTTTCGAATGGAATGAACTTGCCGAAGCGCGGCGTCCAGAGTGCGCCGTTGCGATCGAACTGGACGACGAACTCTGTACTCGCCGGCGCCACTGCGCTCGCGACCAGGGCATCACCGGTGGTCCGCACGGAATCGACCGTCGCGCTCGCACCCTCGGAGGTGCGGACCACCGGGAGCAGCGCGACGATGCTGTTGGAATCGGATAAGCCGCCCTTGTGCCAGCGGATTTGCACCGCGATTCGGGTCGTTGTCTGCGCCGAGGCTCCGGTCGAAAAGACCTTCATCGCAAGCCCCGTCAGGCGGAAGCCGCTGACACCTATCCGCGCCGATGAATCCGCCATCCCGACCGCGGTCGTGTCGCTGGCGGCACCGTTCGTGATCGTGAATGACCGCTGCGCGCTCGCCGGCCCCGCAAGCAACGCGAGCAACGCCGCCAAACTGACCGTCCAGACCCTTCCCCTCATCACGTCCTCCTCCTCTAGTTGGTGCTCCGCGCCACTTCAAACCAGTTGGTCCCGTCGCAGACCAGCGTGATCGTGTCGTTGTCGTTGACCGCCCCGGCGGTCACGAAGTTGCCCGCAAGTTTCAGGTTCGACCCGTCAGTGAAGGTCAGGGCTCCGGTGAAGACCAACGTTACGCGCCGCCCCGGCCAGGATGCGGTGACGGACGTGATCGTGGTCGTGCCCGAGACGAAGGCGAGATCCGCATGCGCGGGCAGCGTGATGGTGGTAGCACTCGCAACCGTCGGCACCACCTGCGGCTGGTTGCCCGATACCACGTTGGCGGCTCCGACGAGCGTCAGGCCGATCGACTGGTTGCCGCCGTTCATCTGATTGCCGGTCACGACCAAGCGGTCCGAGCTCCCGGTGCTCTGGATCGCGTAGTTCATGTTGTTGCCGGCCCCGCCCCGGTCGTCGTGAACGTTGTTGCCGCAGATCGAGGTGTCGGTCGTGTCGGAGACTCGGATACCGTCGTAGGTGATGTCCGTCTCGCCCGATGGGTTGCGCACCGTGTTGCCGTTGATCGTTCCGCGCACCCCGCCCGCCACATGGATCCCGTGCCGGTGGCTGGAGTGAATATGGTTCCCGTCGATCTTGAACCGCGTCAGGCTTGTGAGCGCGACGATCCCTTGAGAGCCATTCGCGGTCAGAGGTCCGATCCGATTCCCTCGCACCGTGACGTCAGTCGCCGCCGTGAGCACGATGCCTTCAATCGCGGCCGAGTTGGGCTCGAGGACGTTGTTGGCGACCACGTTGTGAGCGGCCCCGGAGGTCCCGGGCTGGACGTTGATGCCGGAGCCCAGGAAGCCCACGATCTGGTTGGCCTCGATGGTGTTGTAGTTGGAGGCCGCCGCCGATCCGCCCAGGCAGGTGATGCCGCGGAAGTCCCCGACCGACTTGCACCCGATGACGGACGAGTACGAGGCCGGCTCGAGGGCGAAGCCGATGTCGCCGCTATCGGCGTGTCCCGACGAGGTGCAGCCGGTGAAGCTGACCCGGATGCTCACGCTCGCGGCGTCGCCGCAGGAGAAGCCGTTGCGGAGGTTGTCGGTCGAGACGCACGCATTGACCGTCACGTCGGTGCAGCCGGAGATGTAGAAACCGTCCTGCTCGCAGTCCTTGGCATGGACGCGGTCGATCCGGGCCCGCGTGCAGGTCAGCAGGCGGATGCCAGACGCCGCCACGGTGTTGTTGGCCTTGTTCCCGTCGATGGTCAGGTCGCGAATCGTGAAGTCGGTGACACCGCTTCCCAGGATGACGTGGGTGTTGGCGGCCGTGCCCAGGCGGAGCACCGTCGCGCCCATGCCGGCCCCGCGCAGGGCAACGCCGGTGTAGAGCGTCAGGCTGGCCGTGATGTCGATCGTCCCGGCGCCGATATAGACCGTCCCGCCGGTGGCGCAGTAGTCGAGTGCGGCCTGGATGCCGGCGCCAGTGCCCGTGAAGTTGGCCGCGATGAAGTCGCCGGGCTTCATCGCCCACACTGCTATCGTTCCTGTGTATGCCATCGTCGGACCTCACGTCGTCGGGATTAGCGCCTCACCCATTTCGATCATCTCCCCTTCAGCCGGCACGGACGCATCGACCAGGTCGGTCTCGATGCACTCGATCTCTTGATCGAACGTCGGGCCGAGTCGCTGTGATACCGACAGGACACGGAACCGCCGTCCAGCCCACAGGCCGCTCGACCCGGACTTCGGGAAAGCGAGCCCGAAGTTGTCTAGATCGTCGAAGCGCACCAGCTCGCCACGGTGAAGGTCCGGCATGCGCGTGGTGCGGAACCTCACGACAATCCGCGGAATCGAGAGCAAGTCGACCAGCCGATTGCGTAGCTCGCGAGCGGTGTCGGTGTCGTAGATCGCCCGGCCCTCGACCACGACCTCGCGGGTCTGCCCGTAGATCGCGGCGGAGTCGGCGAGCGTCTTCTCGCGGTATCCCTTCGGCGAGTGAGCCGACTGCCACTTCTGAGCCACGGCCGAATCCTGGCGGCCGTCGAAGCCCAGCAGATCGCAGGCTGACTTCGGCGCCGCCGCCTGGGTGCCGTTCGTTCCGGTCGCGAACTCGAAGATGAAGTCGAAGCTCGCCGCGAACGCGATCCGGTCCTCCTCAACGGCGAAGTCACCGGTATAGCTGAGCGAGCCGGTGCGCTCGGCGTGGGTGAACCCAATCGCGGCGTTGCAGGCGATGTGCTGGGCCTGGCCGCCGGGCCAGAGTTGGGCGGTTCCTGAGGACCTCGAGATGGTGAACTTTCGAGTCGTCCGACTGTAGGTGCACGACCACCCAGAGGACGCGGAGTTCATCTTCTCTGCGACCTCTACGGCGAGCGCCTCCATGTCGTAGAGCCCGGCCGCCAGGTTCGCCGTCCGCGCAACTCCGTCGTTGAAGTCGAGCCGCGCATTCTCCCCCGCCACGATCCGGCCGCCGAAGGCCACCGACATCGGAGACACGACGCCGTTGATCGCCTGCAGCTCGGGGATCAGGGTCGCATCGGTATAGCTTCCAGCTGCCAGCGTGTGGGTGTAGTTCGTGCCGGCCACATCCACGTCAATCTTGTCGTTCACCCCAGCGACCACCGTCAGGTACTGATCTCGAACGTCGAAATAGGCATGGCCGGAGCGGGAGGACACCGTGGAGACGTGGGTCGCCAGCAGGAAACGCCGCGATGCAGAATCCCAGGAGTAGGGAATCCGAATCCCCGACGGGACACGGCCGGCCGGGATCGAGTCAATCTCGAAGGCCAGCAGATCGTCACGGTAGACCTTACGGGCGTAGTCGGTCCCGGCCCCCGCCAGCCACGGCACCCAAACCCACTTATCGGAGAAGCGGTCGATGAAGCACCAGGCCATCCCGGCCCCAGCAAGGCGGCCCAGTTGGGTCTCGATGTCGGACGACTCGGCGATGACCAGGGCGGCCTTCCATGCGCCCTTCTTCCATGTCCGTAGGCTGGTGCGCGCGTCGACGAAGCTCCCGAGTACCCCTGCGCCCGTCTCGATCTTCCCAGTCTGGTCGGCATAGTTGCGGAGCAGGTGGTGCGCGATATCGCATGGGCGCTCGATCAGTGCGGCAGCGACTCCTGTATAGGCGCCGGAGCCGTCGTCGGCCATGCCCTCGAGGGTGCCGAAGAAGTCAGACTCGATTTCGGTGTCGGGCGGCACGACGACCGAAGGCTCGAGGATTTCAACCCGACCCTGCCCCACCCCACGCCCCGCACCCCGTCGTGTCTTGGCCGGGATGGTGTACCCCTGCGCGTAAGTCTTCGCCTGTGGTTTGAAAACGACCTCGATCCCGATGAAGTAGAGCCTGAACTCCTCGGAGATCCCGGGCGCCGGAACGGACAACCACTCGAACGTGATCTCAATCTCGCTGAAGTCCCAAGGGTAGTTCGGCATCTTTACGCCACCCCAAGCAGTCCCGAGGGATTGCCTGACCACTGTGGGGGTAGTGCTGTTCGGCGGGGGGGAAAGGATCCCCGAAGCGCCGCCGCCATTTTTCAGGCTCGCAACATGGAAACTCGAGAGGCCACTGGAACCAGTTGAGTAAGCCATGCGGAGAAACGCTTCAACCAGGACCCCTTGAGTGGGTACCCCTTCGGCCCTGAACTTACGCCCCTGAATGAATGCGCCCGGAGTCCCCTGCGCCCGGAAACGCGCAAACGAGGCCTCATCGAAAACGTCCATCCCGTAGGGCGCATTGTCGCAAGGGTTCGAAGACCACGCCGATTGCTCAATGAACCGCACCGGGAATACCGCACCCGCGAACTCGTCGCCGAGCCGAAAGCCGGCCCCGCTCGCCGTAGAAAACAACTCCGTCGGGGTTATGGAGCCGAGCACATCCTGACCCCTGATAAAGTATTGTGTGGAGTCGGCCGTTACCCCGTGACTCCTCAAAGCGTGGGAAGCAAACCGAACTTCCATCTTCTGGTCTACCCCACCACGCCCGGTATCCACAACCACTCCGACGGAGCCTATTTGCCCGCCATGGCAATCCTCTAGCGCATTTTGGTCTGCCCCGTAAGCCGAAGCCCAAGGAGTCCTGAACGTTGGGCCCTTGATCGCCCCGTACACAATCGGCAGCGGCATCCCCACCGAGCGGTCCGGCGCCCGCGGGAAGATATCCCGCGTTACCACCACCGGAGACGTGATCTTGTTCCAGTCCTGGCGCTGCAGACACCGCACCTCGCAGACGTCGCTCTTGACCGTGAAGTTCTGGACGATGCCCTTGAACTGAAGTTGGACGTTCGCGAAACTCGTCAGCCGCTGCGACCATAGGTAGATCTCGACAGCCGCGCCGATCCAGCGGTAGTCGACGAACAGGTTCGTGATGTTCTTCGTGATCGGCTGGAACCCCAAGCCGTGGCGTGAAGCGAGCGAGAACCCGGCCGTCACCGGGTTGGGGCCCGATGCGAGGAAGGCCCCGGTCGCCCGGATCGGCTCGAACGCGACAATCCCGCCCTCCCATAGCGTGAAGTCTGGGGTCTCGATGAAGTTGGAGGACAGGTAAAGCGTCTTCGTCGACGGCGAGGCCAGCGAGACCTTGACCAGCGCGATCATCGGCGCGTCGAAGCGCCGGGCCTCGAGAAGGAACGCGGCGGTCGCCATCAGGGCACCTGAATCAGATTGATTTCGGTAGCGAGCCTGACGGTTGTCCCGGGATGCTGCTGCCAGCGCACCTTGGGATCGCCGTGGCGGCACTCGTAGTAGTTTTCGTCGTGATGTTGGTAGATGAAGTTCCCTCTCTGCGTACTCCGGATGAGACCTACCTGCACCGACGACAGCACCGGGAACGGCACACGGAACTCTCGGATCCGCTGGCCGACGCCGACCCCGAGATCATTGAAGAGCTTGCCGCCGAGGAACCCCTCGCGCTCCTTCTCGCGCACCCGGCGCCACGTCTCTATCGCACCGGCCCCGCCCTCGGTGAGCGTCTGCGTGTCGAGACTGCGGACCAGCCACGGCTTGCAAGAGAACTGGCCGACTACGCCGGTGAACTCGAAGCGCCAGTAGGTCGCCGTGGTGCTAGCCGGCAAGTTGGCGAACACGTCGTTCTGCGTTGCCGGGTCGACCGCGAGGGTGAGCTGAAGAGTCGACGCCGGCGCCGAGCTGCCGGAGTACACGTTGACCCCAGTGAATCCACCGGTGCCGCGGTATTTCCTCACCATCGCGACCCCGGCGGACCGGACGTTCAACGTCGTCTGGCCTACGAGGTCGAGGTAGACCGTCCCGGGCGGGGCCGCGGAGGTGCGCCAGAAGCGATAGCGGCTCGGGATCAGCACATTGCTCAGCGGCCGCTCCGAATCTTCATCGACCGCGGCATAGGGCGCCCCGAGGTAGTTCCCGACCACCGGCGCAGCCTGGCCTCCGACACCGGTGATCCCGTAGAGACCGTTCCGAATCAGCAGCCGCGCCCTCACGCTCATGGATGTTCCACCAGCGGCAGCGTGAGGTTGAACACCTCGGGCGGCGCCCAGACACGCTCCCACTCCAAGGCGCCCTCGGGTAGCGAGGTCTCGATCAGGGTTCCGTCGCCCAGACGGATCACAAAGCGCGTGTCGATCGTGGTCAGCTGATCGCGCAGGATGTCGCGCAGGGCTTGGTTCTTCCCGCGCAGCAGAAACTTTCCGCCAAAGATCGTGGAGCCCCGCTCTTGGGCAGGTTCGAACGCGAATGCCAGCCCCGCCGGGCTTACCAGCACCTCGCGCAGCCGCTCAACATCCTGCTCGGTGCCAATGCTCCAGTCCTTGCCCAGATCGAGGAAGTCAGCGGCCTTCACCAGCCACAGCTTGCATGAAAACGCTATCGCCGATGCAAGGCTGAAGCGCCAATAACGGGCACTAATCGACGTCCCCGGATCGTAAGCCAGATGGTTGTGCGCATTCGCCGATACGCCCGATACAGCGTCCGTCCACGCACCATCGGCCGGGTCGTATACGCCGGCACCGCTGATGTAGCGGATGGTCTGCACCACGTTCGTGAGCCCACCGTAGGTGCGGATCTTCAGCATGCCGCCCGCGATGATCGACTGTGCGCTGCCGAGGTCGAAGTCGATCTTCACCGGATTCGGAGGAGCCGCCGAAGTGCGCCAGTAGGTTTCACGGTCAGCCGAGAAGTTGTGTGTCAGCGGCCAGTCGGGATCCTCTTCAATGGCCGGAGCACCGCCACCGGTACCATTCTTGAGGGTGACGCCGGGCAACGTCAGCGCGTTACGCATGTAGAGCTTGACGTTCGCCACCTAGAACCCCTGCGTCATCTGACCGCGCAACTCGGCGAGCCGCCCCTTGCCGAGCGGGGAGTTCATGTAGTCGAAGAAGCTCCCGGGATCGAGGGCTTCGATCTGGAGCGTGACGTGCTGTTCGAGGATCCGCGTTTGCTGAGCCGGTGACGGCGTACTCGAAGGCCGCGCGGAGAAGTCGGGCACCGGCGCCGGCGGATTTCGCGGACCGACGCCACCGCCGGGGATACCAGAGCCCGCCGCGATCGCGGCACTGACGGCAGCGCCGCCCGGGCCGCCCAGCGCCAGCTGGATGAAGATCTTGAAGATCTCGGCCGCGGCGAGGCGCGCGAGCTGCGCGAGGATCTCGTTGATCATCGAGCGGAACAGATTCACCAGCGACGCACGGAACGCCTGGCCACCCTCCAGGACCGACTGGAAGACCGAAGTGAGCCCGGACTGCAGCCCACTGAACAGGCCGCCCAGCATGGCGTCGGTCGCGGCCGCGGACGTCGTGATCTCCTCGAGGGTCAGCGCCCAATCCTCGCGGACCCGCGCCAGCGCTTCGGGGTCATGGATGAGCTCGAGCCTCTCCTGGACCGACTCCTCGTGCTCGCGCCGACGCTCCTCCTGCCGATCCTCGGGGGTCTTCGGTTGCTCGAGCCCCAGCCGGCGGAATGCGCCCGCGGTCGCATCCGCCTGTTGTTCGGCCTTCAGCAGGCTGGCGACGAACTCCGGATCGAAGCCGGTCGCCTTCGCTATCTCCGCGACCTCGAGGTTGAACTGCTTGAGCTTCTCGCCTTGATCGGAGAGGTCCTTCACGGACTCGGCGAGCAAGTCCATGGCCGACCTCGCACCCTCGAGATCGGAGACGAAGTCGGCGGGGAGATCGATCCCGATGCTGGCCAGCGACCTCGCCAAAACGTCGGCGCTGTCGCGCCCTTCAACCAGGCTGCGAACGAAGGCGGGCGGCAGTCCCGACACCTTCGCCAGCTGAGTGATCTCATCATTGAGCGAGCCGAGGTCCCCCTCGAGCGCCGCGAACTCCTCCCCCGCCTTGCCTCCAAGATCCCGGAAGTCCAGCGCACCGCTGGCTTCCGCCGCGGCACTGGTCACCTGCTCGAGCACGCTCGCGAGCTGACCAGCCCGCTCCAGCTTCTCCAGCTCGGCAAACGCAGACGAGGCACTAGCACCCGTGCCGCGCATGACGTCCGCCAGCTCCTTCAGCGCCTCGGCGCGCTTCTTGGCGGCCTCGGCGGCCGCCTCATGCGCCTCGGCCTCGCGTAGCGCGCGTGCAAGGCGATCCTCCTCGGAGCTCTTCGGCAGGAGCGGCCCCACGAAGCCCGCGTCTCCCGGCTGGGCGATCGGCGGTGCCACGAGCGCGGGTCTGGGGAACGCCGCGATCCGGGCGAGGCCGGCGGCGTCGATCGGAGACCTGCCCTGCTGGGCGATCAGGCGTTCGATCTCCTCGCGATCCTTCTTCACCGCCTCCTTCGCCTGGCGTGACTGATCACCAAGGAAGCGGAAGAAGGGCAGATCGGGGACCGCCTTTGCCGCGTTGATGATCCCCTGGATCGCACGGACGATCTCGGACGCCGCGGGAACGGCCGCCCCGCGCATCTCCGTCCATACACCCTTCCAGGACAACCCGAGGGCGTCGATCTCTTCGTCGAGCTTGGACGCCTTTCCGGTGAGGTCGGGATCGATCAGGGCGCCGGCCGAACGCATTGCGGCCTCGGTGCGCGCGAAGGCCGGTGCCAGCTCGTCCGCAACCTGCAGCAGCTCCCGCGCGCGGCCACCGAGTAGCCGGGTCGAGACCTCCGTCTTCAGGGCCTCATCGGATGAGCCAGCGAACGCCACCGAGAGCTGGAGGAGCGCCTCAACCGGGTCGCGGGCGGTGATGCCCAGGGCCTTGAGCAGTGGCTCGCCTTGGGCGATCGCTCGGTTCAGGTTGGTGAGCGGGAAGGTCGCTGAGTCCGCCGACAGCCCCGCGTCGGTCAGCACCTGGCGCAGCACCTGCAGGTTCGGGATCGAGGCTCCGGTCGCGCGCTCGATGTTCTGCAAATGCTCGACGTCGTCGGCGAGGCTCTTGCCCATGAACAGCGCGGCGCCGCCGGCGGCCGCGGCGGCGGTCGCTACCAGGCCGAGGGCGAGCCCCGCGGGCCCGAGGCCACCCAGGAGCCGCTCCACGCCCTGCAGCGGCTGCAGCACTCCCTGCAGTCCGGGGACCATCTGGTTCAGCTGCTGGGTGACGACGTCGAGCCCTTGGCGCGCGCCTCGCAGGGCGCCGGTGACATCGCGGCTCGCCTGTGCGTGTTTTTGGGTCCCGACTGCGGCTCGCTCTTCGGCGTCGCCCTTGGCCTGGACTGACCCGGCGGCCTGGCGAGACGCCGACGCCTCATCGATCTGTGCACCGGCGGCGTCTCGGCTTCCCGCGGCCAGGTCGCGACTCGCATCGGCGGCAGTGCCGATCCCCTGGGTAGCGCCCGCGGCAGCGCTGCCTGCGACGCCCTCGGACTGCGCCAGGGCCTCAAGGGCGGTGCTGGCGACCCCGAGGTTCTGGGCCAGCCGCGTGGCCGCCTGGGGCGCGATCTCACCGGCGACCTGGGCGAACTCCTGGAGCGCCGCCTCCCCATCTTCCCCGCCGGCCGCGATGCGCTCGAAGATCTCGGACAGGTCGATCCCCTGACCCTGTCCGGCTCGGAAGACCTCGATGAAGCCGGCGGCGACCCCGGTGAGGGCGTTCTCGACCTCAGCCGCGGTGCCGGCGAGCGGGGCGAACTCCTGTCGCAGGCCGCCGAGCTCGCCCTTGAGCGCGCGGACATCCCTCAGGGCGTCACTGCGGCTGCGTATCAGGATGTCGATCAGGTTCTCAGCCATCGTCTCTTCCCAGGCCCGTCCTGGCCTCGATCGATTGCAGCTCCAGGAACCGGAGCTCGCCGACTTGGAACGTGGCCAGCAGCCGCCGTGCTTCCTCCTGCGTGATCTCTAGGCCGAGCACCTCATGGGGCCACTTCGGCAGCCGGCACAGCTCCATCACCCGGCGGGCGAACGTCCCGCCCTGCTGGCTCAGGACGAAAGGAGCCGAGCCCGTCGAGCCTGGAAGGGCCCGCGCCGGCGAGCCGGGCGACCTCGCGAACGATGAACAGGCGGTTGCGGAAGTGCAGCTGAGCCCACAGCACCGCCCCCGCGCGGGGACCGTCGAACGAGATCGGCGGCTCGCTCTGCGCACCGAGTTCCCCGAACAGAGCGCGGGCCTGCTTCTCGAGCTCCGCGGAGGTCTCGAGCGTCTGTGTGGCGACGCGATTCAGGAGCTCGCTCGCCGAAGGCTTCTCGGCGGGATCGACTTCGGGTTCCGCCTCGTCTGAACCGAGCAGCGGGGGGCCCTGGAAGAACTTGAGGATCCTCTCCAGGGGCGGAACGCCGAGCCGCATCCGGAACGGCGATCCGTCCGCGGTCTGCGGCACGGGGAGCGGAACGGTGCACCAGACCAGTAGAGCCAGGTCCTCGGCGCGTGAAGACTTCAGGTTCGTGTCCATCGTGCTTCCTCCTTACGAGAGAAAAACCTCCGGGCCGCGGCCGCCACCAGGAGAGGTCCGCCGCGCTTGCGCCGCTCGCGAGGACCCGGAGGTCGCTTCGACTACCACATCGTTCCGGATGCCTGATTGTTCTCGATCGTCATCTTGAGCGCGCTGGCGTTGGTGACGTCCTTGATCGCGTTCCAGGTGACTTCCTGCAGCACGACGCCGTAGCCGCGCACCGGGTGCTGGTAGACCTCGATGTTCGCGGTCCCGATGTCGAACGTGATGCGCTTGGTGGCCGCCGAGCCGAACACCAGCTTCGGGCTGCCGACCGTGAACGCGCGCGCCGCCGCGTGCAGGGTCTTGGTCTTGTAGATCTTCCGGAAGACCGCCTTGATCTCGAGGAAGTCGTTACGGAACGGCTCCTCGATCTGGACCTGGCCCAGAGCGCCTTCCTCTTCGACCGGGTTACGGATCGTGATCTCGAAGCTGCGCAGCTTCACGGTGTCCGCCGTGCCGTCGTCCTGGGTCGTGGCTTCCTGCGTCAACACCGGCACCGCGGTGAGGGCCGTGAGTGCGCCGGTCGGCGTCTGATCCTCGGCGTAGTCCTCGGCGGTGACGTCCCACTCGCAGTAGCAGAGCCCTCGCTCTCCATCGCCCTGCTCACCGGAAATGCGCACCCCGGTGAACTTGGCGCCCTCGAGCACGGAGCATTTGCCGGTCGGGATGTCTCCTTCGATCGCCTGGATCGCGAGGCTGTTGAGGATCGACTTCTCGGTCAGGGTATGGACGTAGGGCCCGGCGCCCGTGGTCGAGGCACCCAGAGAGCCGAAGGACGCCGTGCCGAATAGGGAGTCCCAGAACAGGCCGTAGCTCTCGTAATCGAGCCGCGTTCGGATCCGGGCGCGGACGCGACGCCGGCCCTGGTACTGCGCCGTGCGCGAGACGGAGTTGTCGAGCGTCGGATCGAGGATCACGCCGGTCTGCAGCGTCGGCGTGGACTCGATCAGCCCGCCGCGCCGGGTGGAGGCGACCGCGGTTCCCCAGGTCGCCTCGCGCGCCCACTGCAAGTAGCTTTTGTGCCCAAGAGACTCGCCAGCCATCGTCCACCCCTCCCCGCCCCACGGCCCCAGCCGCGCGAGCCCTTGATTTGCCTACGGGTTCTCCTCGTCCGTCGAGTACAGCGCACGTGTGTGAACCACCGCTTCCACCATGCCCGCCCCACCGAGCTTCGATTCGATCCCCGGGTCGTATCCAGAGTCCCACAAGGTGATCGCGAGATCGCCCACCGTATGGTTCTGCCGGATGCAGCGCCGAATGTCCGCCGCGCCCTCGTGGAGGACTCCGTGAGGATCGGCGCCGGCGTCCGCGATGAAGTGAATGTTGAGCTCGACGAAGTCTCCGTGCATCGTGAGCTCAGTGATCGGCTCGGCAGTTGTTCCCACGCGGACCAGGTTCACCAGGATCAGCGGCTTCGCCATCTCGACGTCGCTGGGGGCAGTAAAGAGCGCGACATTCATCGGCTTGGTCCACCAGGACGTCTCGTCCTTGCCGATCTCCCCGAGCAGCTCGACCACGCGCTCGGCGATCTGCAGCGGCATCGGGCGCGCGCGTTCAGCCACCGAAGCTGCTCCTCACCGCGACCTGAACCTCGCGCTCCGCGATCGCGGCGATCTGCGGCTCGATCTCCTCACGCGTGCGCAGGAAGATGTGCCGGCCGCGGATATTGACCTGGCGCACCAGCAGGCGCAGGAACGTCACCGCCGCGGAGCGCGGGCCCCCGGACTTCACGGCCGCCAGCAGCTTCCCGCCCATGGTGCGGACGAAGAACACGCCCGGAACGTCGCGCAGGCTACGACCGCGCAGCTGGTCGACGCCCTGCGCCGTCTGGCTCGAGGCGAGGGGCAATGACAGGTAAGGCGAGCCGCTGATGGTCCCGCCCTCCTCGAGAAACGCGATATGCGGGTCCGGGGATCCCACCGAGGCGACGTAGTGCTCGCCGAGCCGCACCACCTGGCCACCGGGGGTTATCCGGGCCCGGCTCTGCCCGGAGCGCGCGGCAAGGGTGTCGCCCGCTCCCCCAGTGCGCCCGAAGAACGGGTGCGAGCCGCCGGCGTCGCTCATGCGCATCTTCAAGCGCCGATTGGCGAGTAGACTTCCATCACGCACCGCGCGCTCCTGCGCCTCGCCGAGCTGACGCTCGAAGGTGGCCAGCCCGCGCTCGAGCTCCTCCACGCCGCGGATCTCGATCGCGATCATGCCGGCACCCACCGGCCATTGGTGACGAAGCCGTGAAGGCCGCAACAGTCATATCGAACCGAAGGCTGAAGCGTGATCGGGTCTCGCGCGACGAGCTTCCACGGCTCCTTGGGATAGGGATACGGGCTGACAGGGATGAAGTCCTGAACGGCCTCGCCCCCGCGCGCCGAGCAGGGGTGGGTCAGCAGCAGGCCGACCGGGACTCCGTCATCGATACAGAGATGCTCCTTGAGCCCCTCGGCGAGGCGCAACGCGGCCGTGAGCCCGTGCCCGATGTCGACGGGGGTCGTGTCGCTCATCCCACTCTCCGGTAGGCTAAGAGCCCCTCGCGAAGGTCGTCAGGCAGCTTGAAGCTGGCGATGTGCTGGGTGGCGCTCGCCATTTCGAAGGTGCCGGTGCGCCCGACGGCATCGAGGAAGTCCTGAAAGGAGACCTGCACACCGCGCAGGCAGAGCAGCTCGAGCGCATCCCACTCGTCCCAGTCGCCCTGCTCCCCGCGCGCGGCGGATGGGGGCCGGATTCCGACCATGCACTCGACCCTGATGTTCTGCCAACCCTTCGGGAATACGTCGCCGCTCATGAGCATCAGCTTCGCCTCGCCCGGCGTGGTCTGACGCACGATCCTCGCCGCGGTGAGGTCCAGGGTTGTCTCCGCCCCATCTCCGTCCAACGACTTCGCCGAGTAGACGGCATGCAGCGGCGACTCCGGGATCCGCAGCGTGTCCGTTCCGTCGCCCGAGACCGTCATGACTTCAGAGCCGAACACAACCGAGGTCCCCGCTAGCGCCGCGGTCACTGCCTTGTCGAGGTCCAGCGAGGAGTCGCTCGCGATCTTCTCGATTCGGCTGCCGAGCTGAACACCCGCGCCGGCGGCATCGTCGTGGATTTTGAGCGCATTGAAGCCGGTGCCGGTGAGCGTCTTCGTGGCATCGGTCGCGGTGCAGCTGATGCTTGCGGGGTTGCGAAAGGTCCTCACCTTGAGCACACGCCGCCCGGTGTAGGCCTGGAAGCGACCGGTGACGGAGTTGATGAACAGCGGAATGAAGGGGATGGCCTGCTCCTCCAGCCCCTTCGCCCGCTTGAGATAGCCGGTCGCCCGTGACTCGCTGGTCAGGGCGTTCGGACTGATCTCTTGGATGGCTTCGACCACCTAGCCCTCGACGATCTCGAATGGCCCGCGGCCGTCGACGCCGGCGCCGTAGTCCTGGATGAGCTGCTCGGCCTTCTTCCTGGTGACGATTCCGGTCTGCCCGGCACCGATGAATCCTGGCCCCACGTAGGCGTAGTCGGATCCGTACCACGCAGCCTCACCGTGGTTCAGGACCTTGACCGGCTGGAGCGGATTGGGCTCGATCACCACCACCTCAGGCTTCGGCGCCGCCGCTGCCTCAGAAGCAGGGGCCGGCTCTTCGGTGGGTGCTGACTCAGGAGCTTCGGCGCTCATTTCCTCCGGTGGGTTCTCCGGTGGGTTCTCCGGTGGCCGCTGCGTCTTTGCCATGATCCTCTCCCCGTGCTTGATCCAGGAGACCCGGGGCGCGGAAGCGCCCCGGGTCGTCCGTTAGGTTTACGCCAGCTTGGGCACTCCGGTGCCCTGGCCGATGAACGGGTGAACCGTCGGGTCGTAGACGCGACCCCAGTCGCCGCGCGCGACCGCCCGCAGCACTTCCTGGTACTCGAGGAAGCGGTAATCGCTCGACATCTCGATCGAGACGCCGAGCCGGCGGCCGAACTTCACGGCCTCGGTGAAGATGTGCATCAGCACACCCCGATCGCCCGCGCCGGTGTCGATTCCGTTGCCGTCCATGGTCTGGGTCAGGTTGTTCGACGTGATCACGTCACGATCGAACATCTGAGCGACCACGCCGGTCCGGAACGTTGCACGATCGCCCGCCTGACCGAAGGTCAGGACGACGTCGCGCCCGGTGGAGGTCTTGAGCACCATGAGCTGGGCAAGGCAGAACACGTTGCACGCCCACACCGAGCGACGCGGGCGGTTCCCGTAGTTGCCCTGCTGTCCGAAGATGCGGACCAGCGACTCGGCGGTGATCCCCGCAGACAGATCGACGTCGGCGAGCAACGCCGCGTCCTTCATCTGCTTGTACCAGTAGCGCAGTCCGTCTCCGTTGTTGCGGATGTCGTCGGTCGCGATCGTCAGGCCGGTGTCGATCTGAGCGGTCGCCTGGCCGTTGATGAGCCATTGCTCTTCGCCGTTCGCCATGGCGTAGGCGATGTCGCGCATTGCCCAGTCGGCGTTGGCGAGGGCGTTGTCCTGGAGCCAGTTCGGGCTCAGGACCGCAGCCGCCGCGTAGAGCTCGGCATCCAGCGTGAACTTCTTGGTGACGAACGCGCTGGCCTTGATCTTCGCTCCCGACGTGTCGCCGACGTCGGTCAGGTTCTCGACCAGTCGGTACGCGATGGTGTGCGCCCCGAGCACTCCCGAGTCGACCGTCTTGGCGGCCATCGGAATCGACTCGAACGCGCCCGGCAGGACGATCTCCTCCTCGACCATCGGATAGAGCCGACCGGAGAGGATCGGGCCCGGCACCCAGTTCTTCCCTTCGTCGGCGTTGGTCTCGTTGATCGCCGGCCCCAGCCGTGTCGAGTGCACACCCTGGCCGATCTCGAGCGCGAGCGCCTTGAACTCCGCGGCCCAGGGCAGCCCTTCCCAGCCGCCGTTGGCGTTGAAGAACGGATCGCGCCGCGACAGCGTCGTCACCGCCAGCGAGAGCACGTCGTGGAGCTTGCGCAACCGCTCGATCTTGCGCGCCGCGTGCTCTTCCTGAATGTCGAGGTGCGACATGGGCACGCAGGTGAGGTTGAACTGGGCGAGTGACATGCGCGCGAGGTATCCATTGGCGCCGCCCTCGTGGATGCTGCGGGCACGCATCGTGGCCTCGCCCTGAGGATCGAAGCGCAGCTGCAGCGATTGGAAGGCGCGCGGGTTGAGCCCGCCACCGACCGGGTCCGTTCCCTTCTTCGCATCGAGCTGCTTGCGGTAGTCCTTGAGCGCCTTGTCCTGCTCGTCGATCACGGTCTGCATGTCGGCCGTGATCTTGCCCAGCGCCTCCTTCCACTCCGGCGCGTTGGGCCCGAACTTCTCGAACAGCTGGCAGGCCTGGTAGCGCAGCGCCTCCATGTAGCCGATCACGTCCCGATCCACGTGATCGGGGTCGATCTTGATCGACTCGTTCAGGTTGAAGGTGCGGCCGCCGTGGTCGAACTTGACGAGCTCGACCTTGGCGCCACCACCACCGCCGGCTGCATCGAGGTGCATCCCGCTCCCGCCGCCTGGAAGCCGAGACGCCATGCTGATCCGATGCCAGCGCCGCGGGCCGTGACCCATCAGACGCTCGATGCCGGCAAACTTTCGCTGAGTCCGGTTCATCTTCCACCCCTCCCTTTCCCGTCCCGAACCGGCCCAGTGCCGGCCACCCTGCCCGACTTAGGCGCGGGCCAACCCTGCTGCTTACGCCCCTGCGGGCGTGGACTTCATGAAGCTCTGGAACTTCTCCCGCCGCTCCCGGCGCAGCGCCACGCTATTCGGGAGCAACTGGTCCCAGGAACACCGGCCCATCGGCCTCAGTTTGGCGAGGCGCTCGAGCAGCTCGACGTCGGGATCCGGAGTCTCGCGAGAGGCCGCGAGACGGAATCCGGTTCCGTCCACCATCCCGGCGTAGACGTAGGACCACTCGTCGAGATCGGTGACCTTCCGGATCTGCGCCAGCGCCTTGCCCTGGCCCGGGTAGACCTTGCACATCGCATGTTCACACTCGAACGGGTCCTCCCCGCAGATCGAGCAGGTCATCGTGTCGTAGTAGAGCCCGGCGCTTGCTTCCTTGATCACGCCACCGTCGACGTTAGA
>Ga0247727_10002616_pt1 | contig 40864 bp, 41 predicted proteins | sample WisWelCaveWW1625_FD_202498 | JGI IMG/M metagenome (GOLD analysis project Ga0247727, IMG submission 202498) | Biofilm microbial communities from Wishing Well Cave, Virginia, United States - WW16-25 | ecosystem: Environmental > Aquatic > Deep subsurface > Groundwater > Cave microbial mat | place... | reverse complement strand
ACATTAATAGACTATGGGTTGAAAATAAAACGGACCCAGGCGACTGGACTTACAAATACGATATAAACGAGGATATGGCTCCAGCAGAAGCGGTTTATAATATAGGACAGAACATCCCACTTACTGCGTTAGACTCACAGTCGTATAAAATAAAGCTAGTAACAGAAAGAGGAAATGCACAAGAATTTACTGTAAACTCAGCCAGCTCCGCACCGCTAAACATTCAATTGTTAGCCCTCCCCCCTACTGTTCCTAGCGGGTTTAAAACTCAACTTGTTATGACGGTAACTAATAATGGTTCAGGTACACTGACCAACTTAGTTCCTGTTCTTAATCCAGTTGGGTCTCCAACCGCTACATGTACACCAGACCCGGTCAGCCCATCAAGCTATGATACTTTGGCACCAGGTAGTACTGCAATCTTCTCGTGGGCCGTGAAGGTTACAGGAACCCAAGACGCTCAAACTTGTAAGTATAGGGCACAGCTTCAAAATGGATATCTTAATAATTTTGCTGAGGCAACAATAACTAACACCATAGTAACTCTGTCCTCCACTAATTACGCCGCAAATGCTGGAGTATTGACAATTGACTACACATCTTTTCGTTGGGCTCAGACTAATTCATGGGAATCTGGTTGGCAGTTCCCCGATGGAAATATAGGATTTTCTATAACATTGGCAAATAACAATCAAACTACAGGTGGGTATAAATTATGGATTTCAGAAAATACGCAGCTATTTTACCAAGTAGCTGGTGGTACTGCGTCTCCCAGATCATTCTACGTAGTGAACTCTGTCAATCTTGCCCCAGAGGGTGCTACTGTAAGCAAATATACTCCCAACAATCACCAAAGTGCAGCTAACGGAGGAGGTACAACCACTCTATACTTTGGTTCAAAGCAGCAAGGAAGTAAGCCCCAAGGAGGGACAATACAAGATATGCCTGATGGTGAGTATGTCGGGTTCATAGTCTTGTATGGAAAATTTGCCATTAATCAAGGTGACAGCGGAACCCAATATGCCCAAACCATACCCTTTGTAGCAGTTATATCCACTTAGCAACAGAACCTTCATGCAAAATATTTCAGAGGTCATCCTTTTGATATGATCAAATACAACGTTACTCCTAACACTTCATTTGTTATGCATTTTTTGGAACTTGGTATATTGATTAGTAAAGCGATAGATTTGGGTTATTGATTTTTTTTATCTACTTTGATTTTTCAAAACTCGAAATCTTCCTTTTAAGCATTTAGTATTATTGCTACGCATTTTATTTTATTATAGTCGTATTTTTGAAGGTAGGTGTACTACCATTCCTCTACATTTAACACCCAAATCCTACGGTGTAAGTTATCTCTCAACACACACCCACAATAATTACCCTGATTTCCATTTTTGGAAATGTGGTCTCTCATGAGAGTAGATCCTAGTCTGAAAGACAGGATAAGATATTTTAATCATCGGAGAAGAGGATTGGCTACGGTAGCGACAACAGCAATTTTGCTTTCTGCTGTTAGCGTAATGGGCACCACAACGGTGACGTGGTCACAAGCTAATCTTGACGCACATCAACAATCTTTGGAGTCTGAATATTCTAGTGTCATTAATCAGATTAAAGAGTCTCTGGTGTTAGAACATGTTTGGTACAAGACTTCGGAACAGAAACTTAAGCTTGGCTTGAAGAACACTGGAACTATAGGTCTTACCATCATAGAGATAAAAATTGATGGCATAAATCGCCAAGTTACACCGATTCCCAATACAGAGATTCTTCCTAATGAAATACATTACACAGATATTCAATATGACTGGCTTGGAGAACCAATTGATCTTTTTGTAACCACCGATCGAGGTTCAATCTTTAGAATGCATGTCGAGCCATCCACTCAAGGCAAGTTGATTATCAATAAGGTATCGCAGTTAGGTGATGGTAGCTTTGATTACGATGGAGATTTAGGACTATTCAATATTCAAACAGCTGGCTTCTCTGGTGTGACACTTGATCCAAATGGCAATCTTATACTAAGTGGCACAATTCATGATTTCAATGCCACGGGCGGTGTAAATGGTCACCCCGATTTCGAAAGAAATCCTAGCGTAGCAGGTGGGTATAGAGTCGAAACTGGTATTGTTCAAACGAATCTTGGAGCTGATAAAAAGCCAGCATATGCATCACCACCCACACCTTCGTGGACAACTGGACAAACTACATTTGATCAATGGTATCGTGACACTCCAAATGTTAATACAAAAACTGAATATGCCATCACCCTTGTTAGGACGCAAACGAATCCACCTCTCTGGAGCTACACAAATTCTGCCTTTTTCCCTATAGATAATCAGTTATTTGGCAATGAAGGTAGAAACCATAATTTCCACTTTACCTATGAGATTCACAACACGTTTACATATCGAGGTGGCGAAACTTTCACCTTTCAGGGTGATGACGATGTATGGGTTTTCATTAATGACAAACTCGTTATAGATCTTGGTGGTGTGCACTCTGTACAATCAGCTACAGTGAATTTAGATTCAGTTGCATCAACAATTGGAATTACACCGGGAAATGATTATGATTTTGACTTTTACTTTGCAGAACGTCATACTACTCAATCCAATTTCCGTATAGATACATCCATACAACTTGGAAACAATGGTGTTGGGAGGACAAGTGTTTTCTTTGTTGATCCAGGCGAATATACTATAAATGAATTAGTTCCCAGTGGCTGGACTCTTGTTGGTAGGCAATGTGATAATGGATACACACTCCCTACTTCCACTGCCATAACAGTGACAGTACCTAGAGGAGTGACTACATGCACCTTTACAAATACAAAATAGAAAAGATTCGTTCTATGAAGAGAAGAAGAGGATTAAGTACAATTGTAGGAATAGTTTTTTTTATAATTGTTTTTACAGGAGTCGCAAGTTACGTGACCTACAGCATGAATCATTTGAATAGATTTGGTGAAACCATTATTGAAAAAAGCCAAGAGGATAGAAATCGCGATCGTGAAGAATTTGAGATCACCAAGATAAGTAGAGATAGCAACAAATTCAATATTACTGTTCAAAATACTGGTGAACTCCCTATCAATATCACAAGGCTATGGATTCAAAATAAGACGGACCCTTCTTGGGGTACTTCAAAATTTGATGTAAACAAAAATGTAGTTCCTGGACAGACTCTGACTCGGGTAGGACAGGATCTCCAGCTTACTGCATTAGATACACAAGGATATGGCATTAGACTGGTAACAGAGCGAGGAAATGCAAGAGAATTTTTGGTAAATTCGGTAAGTCAAGAACCAGTTTATCTACAGCTTTTCGCTTTGCCTGTTGACCTTCCCACAGGTTATACTACCACCTTACTTTTTGCAGTAACAAATAATATGTCAAATAATGGAGTATTAACAAACTTTCAACCAAATCTTGTAGTCACTGTACCAGTAGGTGCTTCTGTCACTCCTCTTTCAGGTCCTGAACCAACAGCATACTCACTATTAGAGAAAGGAGATACTGCATACTTTCAGTGGACGTATAGAATTACAGGAAGTAATGGTCAACAGGTAAAATTTGAAACATCGCTTCAAAATGGATATCTTGCAAATTCTGTTTCTAAGAATGTTACTATTAATGTAGCAGGTACTGCGACAAAAGATTCAAGTGGTTATCACAGAAGCCAATTATGGTATAGTTCAGATACATATTCTCATGCGGGTGGAACATTAACACAGACTGTTTCAGCAAATGTCACAAGAGCTCAACCTTTCATTATTGGCACTGGTTTTACAGCAGATAGAATACAATTTGAAGTGACGGGAACAGTAGTGGCATCAAAGTGTAGTGTTGCAATATACGATGATAATGGAAGTTTGTATCCAAATAATTTGATAGTGGCCAGTACAGATATTGATACGTCAACAACGGGATTAAAAACAACAACGATCAATACGGTATTAAATCACAATACGTTGTACTGGTTAGCTTATAATTGCCAAAAGGCAGTAACACTTAGAGCTATACCGCAAACTAGTATGCCGGGCATTCTTGGCTTTACAGGTGTTGGCACTAACGGTGACACACAAAATCAACTCTGGTCTGTTTCAGGCACTCACCCATTTGCGGGATTCACTATGCCTAACCCATATCCGGTAGGCGGAACATTAATCACAGATGTAAATGGAATATTGATTCAAGTGAGGATGCAGTAGTTAGGAAGGAGCTCGGGGTCTGAATATATTAAGTCCTGATGCTAGGGTTTTCTTTCTTAAGTTTTTCCCAATCTGCCAAGAAATTCTTAAGACCTACGTCAGTTAGAGTGTGTTTTAGCATTTTCCCAAGAACATCTGGCGGTAGTGTTACAACATCTGCACCAATCTTTGCAGCCTCAACAACATGCATGGTATGTCTAATGCTTGCAACCAGAATTTGTGTACTAAAGGTATAATTTTTGAAAACTTCTCGCATCTCTTTGATCAAATGTATGCCGTCTTGACCATTGTCATCCAGTCTTCCAATAAACGGGCTTACGTATTTTGCACCTGCCTTTGCCGCTAAAATAGCTTGGTTTACTGAAAAGACCAAGGTTACATTTACTGGAATTCCTTCTTTTGTTAGGGTTCTGCAAGCCTTCAAACCATCTGGAGTCATAGGGCATTTGACAACTACATTGTTACCATATTTGCGCAACCTATGTGCTTCATCAATCATTTCAGAGGTTTCTGTGCTTACAACTTCTAGACTAACGTCACCTTTTACTATTCTGACTATTTCTTCCATCGTTTTTTGTGGATCACCACCTTCTTTGGCTAAAAGTGATGGATTGGTAGTAATACCATCAACAAGACCCATATCGTTGTACAACTTGATTGCGGCAATGTTTGCGGTGTCCAGGAATATTTTCATCTGGTTTTGCTCCGAATATCTTTTACTGCGTTAGCTATATGAATTGATGTTATACCATGTTTTTGAAGTAAGAGTGGAATTTCGTTGTCTCTTGCTGACTCACCAAATTTGTCCTTAACTCCTATTCGTCTCATCGGTACAGGATACGTCTCACAAATCACTTCAGATACAGCAGAACCGAAGCCCGCCATTATGTTGTGTTCTTCACATGTTACAATTCCACCTGTCTCATGAGCCGCCTTTTCTAAAAGTGTGGCATCAATTGGTTTTATTGAAAACAAATCCAACACTCTACATGAAACGCCTTCCTGTTTTAGAGAGTCAGCAGCATCAAGTGCCATCTGCACAGTGATTCCACAAGCTGCAATAGTACAATCAGGACCTTCTCTTAGTACTATTCCCTTTCCAATCTCAAAATCCTGTGCTTCTGAATAGATAAGAGGAGTCTTTGATCTTGCCATCCTCATATAAAATGGACCATGCATTTGTGAAATTATCCAAGTAAGTTTGGCAACTGCTATTGTATCAGCTGGGATTAAAACGTTAACGTTTGGAATAGCACGCATGATGGCAATATCTTCGATTTGTTGGTGTGAACCCCCATCAGCCCCAACACTTAGTCCACCATGTGACACTACCATTTTTACATTTAATCCAAGTTTTTCATTACGTGATGGATAAGCTATAGCATTTCGTATTTGATCTACACATCGTCCTGGTAAAAAGATTGCATATGTGCTTGCAAATGCCACTTTGCCTTCATTTGCAAGACCTGCAGCAACAGAAACTAAGTTTGCTTCCGCAATTCCAACGTTGAAAAATCTATTTGGAAATTTTTTCCCAAATGGTCTTGTCTTTAACGAATCTGTGGTATCTGCTCCAACAACTACAACATTTGGGTTTTCTTCACCAATCTTGATTAATGTCTCTCCATATACTGTACGCATATCAGTCATTTCAATCATACAAAATTAGCTTCCTTTGCGATTTGGATAAGCTCTGTTTTTTTCTTGCCTACCTCGTGTAGATCTATCCACTTATTGACAAGTTCTACACCCCCAAGATTGTATGCCTTTTGTATCAATAATTTTCTTCGTGCATGTAAGATTTTTTTTCTAAATTCAACTATGGTGGCTCGTACATCTTTTTGACCTATGATAGCACTTCCACCAACAAAAACTCGCGCACCATCAAAAAAGCATAATTCCATATTAGAAAGGTCTACTCCTCCGTCCGCCTCTATAAAGCCAGTAAACTTCTTTTCTGCAAGAATCTTAGCAAGCTTTTGGGTTTTCTCATGAGTTGATTCGATATACTTTTGGCCTGATTTTCCAGGAACTACTGACATTACAATAAGCTGATCCAAATCTGGGATAAATTTATCAGCCCATTGTGGAAGTTCAGTGTCAGGATTTATGGCAAGACCAACACTAACCTGATTTGATCTTAAAATGTCATGAATTTCACCAAAGCATGATTCATTACAAACTTCGGCATGCACCGTGATTATATCACTTCCTGCTTCAACATAATCTTTGACATGCTTAACAGGTTCGTTTATCATTAGGTGTGAATCAAATGGAACTTGTGTAAGTGGCCTTAGCTCTTTTATTTTTGTATGATCAAATGTCTTGTTTGGAACAAATAAACCATCCATTACATCAAGATGAATAAAGTCAGCCCTACCGTTAACTGCTCTTTTTACTTCATTTTCTAGATTTGTCATATCGCCCGCAATTATGGATGGTGCTATAAGAAATTGACAGTCAAGCTCAAGATCAATTATTGGAGCAATCTTTGGATTTGGTGCAACGCCATGCCATTTTGGATTATCCTCCATATGCTCTACACCTTTTCCTTTTACGGTACGAGATACAATGATGGAAGGAGTCCCTTTTGTCTGCTGGGCTGATCTTATTGCTTTTATTATCTGTTCAATTCTATGACCATCAATTTCCAAAACATTCCAACCGAAAGATCTCCACTTGTCACCCGTTTTCCATCTTGCAGCATTCTTCCACATTTCTGAAATATCATCTCCTACCAACTCTTCGTCTAGCGGCATTACTCTTTCCGTATAATCATCCTGCTGAATGAAATTTCGATCAAGAAATACTGTGAGACTATCAAGTTTGTATTTGTGTGCAGTCATTGCAGCTTCCCAGACCTGCCCCTCATCTGATTCACCATCACCAATTATAGTGTAGATTCGATGGGTCTTTCCATCGATTCGTGCAGCAAGTGCCATGCCAATAGAAAATGAGAGTCCTATTCCTAGCGAACCTCCACAAAATTCTACACCGGGGCACTTGAAATCAGGATGACCTTGCAATCTACTTTCAAATTTTCTTAATGTCTCAATTTCCGATTTGTCAAAGTATCCAGCAACTGCAAGATTTGAAAAAAGCCCAGGTGAAGCGTGTCCTTTTGATAAAACCATTCTATCACGATCTTCCCAAAGTGGATTCTTTGGATCATATCTTAAGAATTTGAATAAAATGCAACCCATAATTTCTGCCATAGAAAATGAACCGCCTGGATGACCAGAACCAGCTATGGAAGTTCCTTTAATGACAAGTTTACGAGCTTCCCTAACTTTTTTTATGATGTGATAGTAGTTAAGGCTCATATCTATTCCAAAGCATGAAATTCAAGAATATTCAAAATCTTATGTGTATTCATGATTTTTAGCGCATTCGGAGCAAATAAAAAGTTATTTCAGAAAATTTTAATTTGAAACAATCCAATGATAAGCGTGGATCTGCAAACCCTTGTGCCGTTGATAATATATGATGACAAATGCTACCTTTGTGCCAAATTCGCAGAAATTGTTGATTTTTTTGCAAGAGGAAAATTGCTGGTTGTGGGACATTATACAGATTTTGGTATGAAGTTAAAATCTGAGATCTTTGGCAGTTATGATTCCACAAAGATGTTCTGGTTTGTAGATGGCAAAACAGCGTATGGGGGAAGGGCGGCACTTCTGCCTCTAATATCATCTATTCTTAACTCCAAAACCAAGCCATCTATCCAATATGATATACATGCATCATGTGATTCAAACTGCAAAACACCCAAGGCAGTCTTTCTTAGGTCAAAAAGCCTCTTTTCAAACAGTGAAAAAATCAAGCTAAAATAGATTCTAATATACCAAAAAACACAGGCGAAATATTATGAAGATAAAATCAGAAAAATCAAGTCCTACCAAAAAAAAGACTGCACTTTTGTGTACTTTTATTTATGAAAGATCAAAATCTGTTGCAGGTTTGAATGAAATAGATTCTAAACTTGGCGGACTCTTAAAAGCATCTCTCAAAGAAACTGAGGGTAAGATAGGAACTCTAAATATAATACATACTCAAAGTAAAATTCCGGCACAAAGGATTCTACTTGCAGGATTGGGAGAGAAGAAAAAAGTAAATCATGATACAATTAGGACGATTTCTGGGAAGATTGCACAAAAAGTACGCGAGCTTGGAATTTCAGAATACTCTATATTCATACCACCAGACTTTGAGTTGGACATAATCCCTTCGATAAAGGCAATTGTGGAGGGTTCTGAGCTTGCACTTTATTCGTTTGATAAGTACAAAAAAGAAAAAAACAAAAAATCCCCAGATCTTTCCATTTTAATTGAGCATTCAGGCAATATTGAAGATATCATAAAACGAACACAGAAGATTTGCCAAAGCGTCATCTTTACAAGAGATATAGCAAATCTTCCTCCAAATGACTGCACGCCAGAACAATTAGCAAAATTTGCAAAATCACTTGCTTCCCAATACAAGCTAAAATGTACCGTCATGTCAAAAAATGAGATAAGGCAAAAGGGATGTGGCGGAATAGCTGCAGTAGGCAGCGGCAGTAAAAATGAGCCTAAACTCATTATACTAGAGTATAATGGAAAACGAGGAGACAGACCAGTAGTTGTGGTAGGAAAGGCTGTTACTTTTGACACAGGCGGCATTTCAATAAAACCTAGTGAGAAAATGGATGAGATGAAATTTGATAAATGTGGAGGCTGCGCCGTTCTTGGTATTATGAGAACAATTTCTGCGTTAAAGCTTTCTGTGAACGTAGTTGGCATCATACCCGCCGTAGAGAATATGCCAGGTGGCGAAGCATACAGACCCGGAGATATAATTAAGCTCTATAACGGAAAAACTGCCGAGATTCTTAACACAGATGCCGAGGGAAGATTGATTTTAGCAGATGCGTTGGCATATGGTAAGAAAAACTATTCTCCAAAATGCATAATTGATTTTGCAACTTTGACTGGTGCATGTATTGTGGCTCTTGGTGCGAATGTGGCTGGAATTATAGGAAATGATGATAAACTTATTTCAAAAATAAAACAGGCCGCTGAAAAAACAGGTGAGCAAGTCTGGCAACTTCCTATAGACGATGACTATATGGAGATGATCAAATCTGAAGTAGCTGACATCAAAAATACTGGAGGTGGTAAAGGTGCAGGTACAATAACTGGTGCGGCATTTTTAGCTCATTCCGTAGACAATGTTCCCTGGGTTCACTTTGACATTGCTGGTACCGCATGGACTCAACAGGGTACAAAAGAAAAAAGCTACAATCCTAAAGGAGCTACGGGATACGGTGTTAGACTATTGGCAGAATTTCTTTCCAATAGCTAATAGCCCCTACTGTTTCTGTCAGGTGTAGAGTTATTTGGATTTCTAAAGCCATGCTTTTCCATCATGTGGTTTAAAAATCTGATATCGTCAGAGAATTTTTCACCACAAACTGCGCAGCTATTCATGAGTCTTTTCGTACATCGCCAACTTTTTAGGCTTTCTCGCCATACAGAAGATGATATGCAAAAAAGCTTTAGACTGTCTAAGCTTTCATTTTTAATAACACCAAGTGAAGAAGGTTACCTTGTTGCTTGCAATGAAATGCCGTACCTTTTTACAGATGTAGCTAAGGTAGAAGAAATCGATGAAAAAATACGCCAGATGATAATAGAGTACATCGAGTATTTTCCATACGATGCCACAAAACGTGGAGTAGACAAAAATATTGCAATGCATGTGGCTTGGAAAGCTTCTCCTAACAGCGTTGCTTTAAACTAAAAAGTGCCAGCACTACTGCTTCCCAAGGGCTCTCGCACCTTAGTAACACAGCAGCGACATTGGGTTTGACTTCCGGGTTCGGTATGGGACCGGGTCGGACCCCAACGCTATGGCCGGCTTGTATAGCCATTTCTATGATCTTCTGTATTAATCTTACTTGAATAAGAGGTATAAATTAACGATAGCATTTGTAAATTTATGACTCATCGAGTTGCAGTACTGGATAAGGAACTATGCCAACCAAAAAAATGTGGCCTTGAGTGTATCAAGTACTGTCCAGTAAACAAATCTGGTGCTGATTGTATAATACTGAATGAAGAAGTTGGAAAAGCTCAGATCGATGAGAACATCTGTAATGGTTGCGGTATTTGCGTAAAGGTTTGTCCCTTTGACGCGATAACAATTGTAAATCTAGCACAGGAGTTAGAAACAGAAAAAATTCATCAGTTTGGTATAAACTCCTTCAGGTTATACAGAATTCCCACACCAAAAAAGGGCCAAGTTGTGGGACTGCTTGGCAGAAATGGCATGGGGAAAAGTACTGTCGTTGGTATTCTTTCTGGAACTCTAAAACCAAACCTAGGAAATTATAATTCACCGCCAGAATGGGATGATATCCTAAAGAACTTCCAAGGTACTGAATTAAAATCACATTTCGAAAAAATATCAAACGGACAGATCAGTGTATCAATAAAACCCCAACAGGTCTACAACTTGGCCAAGGTCTTTGATGGAACTGCAAAAGAACTTTTGGCTAAATATGATGAGAGAAACCTAGTACCAGAGCTTGTAATGGAATTAGGACTACAAAATGCAATGGAAAACAGACTCAATGAACTTAGTGGAGGGGAGTTACAGAGACTTGCCATTGCAGTCACAGCATCAAAGGATTCGGACTTCTACTTTTTTGATGAACCATCCTCCTACAACGATGTCTTTCAGAGAATTGGGGTAGCTAGAGTAGTTCAGAATCTTGCCAAGCTAGGCAAAAGCGTTATGGTAGTAGAACACGACTTAACTGTGCTTGACTATCTTAGTGATTTTATTAATGTCGTTTATGGCGAACCCGCAGTCTATGGTATTGTTGCAGACGTTTTGTCTACAAAAGTAGGGATCAATGTGTTTTTGGATGGTTACCTTCCAAATGAAAACGTAAGATTTAGAGATACTGCGTTTAAGTTTGATGCTTCTACCTCTGCTGACGAGTTTGTTATGACAGATAATATCATAGAATACCCTATCTTACAAAGAAAATATCCCAAATTTTCTGTCACAATTCAAGCCGGGAAAGTACGAAAAAATGAAGTTCTTGGAATTGTAGGAGCAAATGCTCTAGGTAAAACAACTCTGATGAAGATGATTGCTGGTGTTGAAAAACCAGATTCTGGTGAGCTCGAAACTAAAGTAAAGATAGCTTACAAGCCGCAGTATCTAACAAATGATTATGATGTGGAAGTGATTTCTATATTAGAAAAAGCAAATGGAGGGGGATTAGAAGGAACTACTGAAGAAGAGCAGATAGCAGATCCATTAAGAATAAAAAAACTTTACAACAAATCAGTCAAGCATTTGTCTGGAGGAGAGTTGCAAAAGGTTGCTGTTGTTGCGTGTCTTTTGCAGAAAGTTGATCTATATGCACTTGATGAACCTTCAGCATTCTTAGATGTAGAAGATAGAATTACAATAGCAAAGTTAATTCAAAGGTTTGTTCGTTCCTATGGAAAATCTGCAATAATAATAGACCACGACATCCAGCTTATGGATTTAATATCCGATTCGCTAGTTATTTTTGAGGGAATTCCAGGAAAGGAAGGCTACGGTACATCACCCATGTCAAAGGCGAACGGTATGAATCGCTTTCTAAAATCACTTGATATCACATATAGGCGGGACGAGACAAGTCTTAGACCAAGAGTAAACAAAACAGATAGCAGACTAGATAGAGAGCAAAAACAATCCGGCCACTTTTATTACAGAAATTGACCCGCATGCTGAAGGAAGCAGTGGCAGGAATACTGTCGGAAAAAGAGATTGCGGATCTATATGGAGCATTTGATCAAATTGGCAATATCATAATTATTAGAATGCCAGATTCGCTTGTATCAAAGAAGAAAGTAATAGGGAAAATTCTCTTGCAAAAGATAAAAACCGCAAAATCAGTTTTTTATCAGTCTTCCCCAGTTGAAGGGGATTTTAGAACCCGTAGCTTGGAGCTAATTGCAGGAGAAGATAGTACAGAAACTGAATACAAGGAATATGGTTGTAGGTTTAAAGTTAATGTACAAAAAGCATTCTTTTCTCCAAGACTTTCAACGGAGAGAAATAGAATTGCAGATCTAGTCGTAGATGGTGAGGCTATCATTAACATGTTTGGTGGAATTGGAATGTTTTCTATCATCGCAGCAAAGAAAAAAAAATGTACAGTTTACAATATTGATATAAATCCTGATGCGATAGAACTTTGCAATCAAAACATAATGCTTAACAAGCTTAAAGGAAAAGTCGAATCAATAGCTGGGGACGCAACAAAAATTATTGAAGAAAGGCTTTCAGGTAAAGGTGATAGGATTCTAATGCTTCTACCTGAAAGATCTGATGAGTTTCTAGATTCTGCGATAAAGGCTTCAAAAAAAAATGCCATAATACACTATTATTGCCATATACACTCAGATAAAAAAAATTCAGTTGCCAATCTTGCTAAAGAGCACTTCATGAAAGTTATCAAGGTGAAATCTGAGATTCTTGGCGCTAAAATAGTCAGACCTGTAGGACCAAGATTTTATCAAGCTGTAGTAGATGCAAAGATATCAAAGTAGCTATTTTTTGTCGTCTGATATCATAGATGATGACGATGGTTTTGATGTAGCCATGTTGTATCCAATCCAAGATATTACTCCCAGTATTCCTCCCACTGCCATAAGTACTGAAAGTTGTAAAACAACGGGGCTCCATTCAGAAAGCATCAAAAGATAGGCATATACAAAAAATCCAACAATGCATAAAACAAAGATCGAAATTCCTACAACACGTTGTCTAGTCATAGCACCAAAATCTTTTTGAGTTATTTATTTGAATCTAGTACGAGAATTCAATTGGCATCAAGTAAGCGTCCTCACCATCCCGGTAGTACGCCTTTAGTCTCTGCTTTATTGTGAAGCCGATTTTTTCATAAAGTCTTACTGCATCGCTGTTACTACAACGAACCTCTAGATAGAGCTCATCAGCTTTTTTTATCTTGACACCAACAATTGCTTCTTCAACGAGAGCCCTACCAACGCCCTTTTTCCGGTATTCTTCTAACATAGCTACGGAAACCACGTGACCTTTTTTGACAAAACCAAGTTTTTTAAAATTCGAAAATCCATATTCTATCTTGCACATTATGTATCCTACAAGCTTTCTGTTAATTTCTGCTACAAGAAATGCTTCTGGTAGCTCTGATAATAGACTTTCATAAAAATAATCAGAATAATGTTCAGGAAGGGTTTTCATGTTTATTTCCATTACTGGAATGATATCACTTGGATCACATCTACGGATTACACAGTCTCCAATCTCTCTTAAGGCAACCTGCAATTCAAATTATTTGGATATGACAATTATTTAACTTTAAGCGAGTAAAAGAATTAATTTACAGAACTTTTCAATCATATCTGTTGAGTGAACCTACACAAGAAGAAATAGTATCTATGATTTCCCCTCTCTTTGAGGTAAAGAGCGTGAATCAGAATCTAGATGCGCTTCAGTTTGAGATAGAGGGAGATGAATTTAAGTCAAAGTTTGCCAAACTTGCACAAAAGCTAGAATCCAAAAATCTAGTTGGAAGACTTGAAAGAGTTGATGGAAAGATGTTTCTTTTGGTAATTAGGTTTCGGCCCCCTAAGTTAAGGCGATCTTGGATACCGAAATTACTTTTTGCAGCTACTATAGCTATGGTAATGGTTGATGGTTATTACAGAACAATTGCTGCAAATTCCATAGTTAAGATAGGGGATCCATTCGAAATAGCTGTTCTGTATACAATTTCTTTGATTGGAATTCTTGGAACACATGAGCTTGGTCATATCATCGCTTCAAAGTGCCATAAGATTAAGACAAGTTGGCCCTATTTTATTCCGGGTATTCCCATCATTGGCTTACCTACGTTTGGAGCTCTTATCATGTCACGCAGCTTTACCATAAACAGAGACATTTTATTCGATATTGCTATTGCAGGACCTATTGCAGGATTGATTGTAGCTGTTATTGCCTCAACATACGGAGCATATCTTTCCCCCATCATACCAGATGATCAGGCCAAGGCACTTTTTGCCCAATCACAACTTTTTGAGATACGTCCAAGTATAATCATGAGCGCAACACTTGTCATTGCAGGCAAAGCTGTTGAGGGAACCGAGGTTATTATGTCGCCAGTACTGTTTGCAGCATGGCTTGGGTTTCTTATAACATTTTTGAATCTTCTTCCAGCATGGCAACTTGATGGTGGACATATAGCTCGTGCAACATTTGGAAGGAAATGGCACAAAATTGCAACATACGCAAGCATAGGCATACTTGCAGCTCTTGGATATTGGATCATGGCACTTTTTGTACTAATGTTTAGTACACGAAACCCAGACGCACGACCACTGGATGACATTTCTCCACTTTCAAGTAAGCGAAAAAAAATGTTCATGTTGGTCATGGGTCTTGCGGTTCTCTGCGCACCGCTTCCATTTTCAATTCTACCTTAGCAATACATGAGAGCCATCTGATACAACAGCAACTTTTTGTCTTGCTCCCTGTGTTTTTAAGATATGGTCCATAACATACTTTATTCCGCTAAATGCTAACATGCCAAGCTTATCCTTTGTGTAAAACTCTGGCAGAATTGATACAATCCCTATCTGGAATTTCTTTGCAATTTCAGTTAGAAACAAAAGATCTTCCATTCCATCGACATATTTTGCCGGGTTTTTTAGCCTGTCTAGACTCATCCTTTCTTCCATGTATTGTTGAATGGCTTCTGACCCCACTCCACCCTTACATTCTGCCAAAAGAATTGCAAGCCCATCTTCTTTAATCGCCTCTGAACAATTCCATAGAGAGGCCAGAGATCTTCCGAGTGTATCACCGCTGCTTTCTTTTCCAGTACTAATTATCATAGTACGGTGTTTTTCTACCTCGTTTGTAGCAATTGAAAGAAGTGATTTTGATATTAATGAGGTAGATGACGGATGACCAGTAGCTAAGTCTACCATACCTGTAGAGTTTGAGACGATCTCAATTGCAGATATCTCAAATGAGTCAGAGAATTTCTGCGCTACTTCAAAATTTCCAAGTTCCTCTCCTGGTGCTGGAAGATTGCCCTTTCTTTTTTCATAAGCAGAGAGCATGTGTTCTTTTCCAAATCTTCTAACAAGTTTTGTTGATATAGTGTTGAATCCAAACAGGCCATCAAATTCCATCTCTCCCACGAAAACTAGATTTGGATCTGAAAGCTCCGAATTATTAAACTCTGAAATTTCTAATGTAGGATCTGATAAAACACTTTTCATTAAATGCATGTGAGGCTTATCTACAAAAAGTTTTGGTTTTGGGATTGATTGTTGATTACATTTTTCAAATAAAATAGAAATTACTTTGTGCACTGCTTTTGAATGATCCAAAATAACAAGATCAGCTGGTTTAGTTAGGTCTAGTTGTGCTAGTTTAGAGTTAATCTCAGTATCTGTTAGATTTGTACCAATAGGTTCGATTTTTTTGTCAAGATTTTCCGCTAGGATATCTAACACAACTTCTGTGGCACCATAGCTAAGCCAAATTTCTGGCATAAGACTACGAATAGGACAGTTAAAATAAATCTAGCATAGTTAATTTTGCTGTGGAGTTTGTTAAAGAATTTGCAACGTTTTTACACCAAAATGGTGCAATAAAGTTTGGGAATTTCAAGCTTTCAAGCGGAAAGGAAAGTTCTTACTATATAGACTTGAGAATAGTACCAAGTTTTCCACATGAATTTCGAAAGATGGTAAATATACTTCAAAATTTAATATCAGAAAAGATTGGCTTTGACAATTTTGATTGCATTGCTTCTGTGCCCACCTCTGGACTAGTTATTGCGACTGCCCTTGCCATTGAAATTATCAAACCTCTCATATACATAAGACAAAAGCCAAAAGAGCATGGTACTGAAAATGTAATAGAAGGTAAAATAGCAAAAGGTACAAGAGCTCTTCTTGTAGATGATGTTGCAACCACCGGCCTTTCTCTATTAAATGCGGTAAAAGCGCTCAGAAATGCAGGTGTAGTTGTGACAGATGCTTTTACAATAATAAACAGATTTGAAGGAGCGCGTGAACTTTTAGCAGCAGAAAATGTTAGGCTATATGAGATTGCTGATATAACTACGCTTACATCTATACTAAAAGAAACCTGATTTCTGTTCAACCTTTTTAGAATATCAAAAACAAATGGATCTAATCTGAAGCCAAAAAATGGTTTGCAGAGTTAGCTTTCGTAGATCATTAGTTCTTTTTCCTCAAGCAGGGTATGCAAATTATGTACTGCTCTGTATACTTCAGACTCTTTTTTTGCACCGGTGCAAACAAGCTTTCCTGACGCAAAAAGTAAGATTACTGTTTTTGGATCAAGCATCCTGTGTATCAAACCAGGAAATTGCTCTGGTTCATACATACTTCTTGGTAGAGTTCTGGCTGCCTGCTCTAAATGGATTTTCCCTCCAAGGCTTGCAGATGCCACTATGTTTTGGATTACTATTACAGCATCCTTTTTTATTTTGATTCCTCCCTTTCGGAGCTTTTGCACAACGCTCCTTACCGCCTTGATGGCTTGTTCCTCAGATTTTGCTCCAGTGCAAACCATCTTGCCAGAACTAAAAATCAGTGTTGCAGTCTTTGGCGATTTAAGTCTGAAGACTAATCCTGGAAACTGATCAGGGTGATACTCAACATCTGGAAAAGTTTGTGTGATAACGTTGAGATCAATTTTTTGATCCACAGATGCCGAGGCTACAACATTCTCTATACTAACGATTGGTTTTGTTTGAGGCATGTCTGGTTCCTTATATAGTGGCTTTATATATACTCTATAACGTTTTGGTGCGATACTGTTCGTGTCAAATTTCTCAAATCTTTTTACCTCATACGAAAAACTGCATAGGCAGCTCAGACAAATGCCTTTACATCATTACTTCAGATATAACTCTGATTCTTCATTGCGGCCCAGTGAAAATCAGTAGTTACTTATTTTAAAACTAATGGCATGGAAAGCCAGCTGCATGTCTCATATCATGAGTAAGCTCATGAAGATAAAGATCACCAAATGCTTCCTGACCTAAAACAATACTAAAAAGATGTCCCTGATCAAAGCCTACTGCAAATACTCCAAAACCAGTTATTGCTAAAAGTATCACAGCTGCAAAAAAAGGAACACCCATCTTGTGTGTTGTTATAAGATGTGTGTCAGCCATTGGATTTTGTGATAAGAGTTTGCTATATAAGGTTTAGTCACTATCAGATCTGATAAAATCTGGATCGCATTTTTAAGCTAAGATCTCAATCTTGTTTTTCAGATCCAGTAGCTTCCCTATCATAACAGCTATGGTAATTGATTTTTTATTGAGTACAATTTGATTTTAGAATTAAAAAGGAAGTGGGCCCAAAGGGCTTCGATCCCTTGGCTCACCGGTTATGAGCCGGTTACTCTACCAAGCTGAGTTATGGGCCCCACGAAAAACAGGTTTGTATGCAGTATAAAATGTTATAGAGTTTAGCAGTAGGCTTCGTAACAACTGTCAAGCAATAGATTTTGTGCAGAAGTGGATTTGCTTGCAATTTGGAATAATTCTTCTTCGTTTTTAGAGGGGATTTTTTCAAGAATTCTTCTCCAGACTGCGGCGTGCCTTATGTCTGCTTCTGTATGGAGTCTAAAGTATTCTATTGCATCATCACTTGTTATATCATAGAATTTTCGTAGCCCATCTATTTTTGATAGACTTATTTTTGGTATCTCCTGTTCAAGAGAATACATCGCAGCGGCACCGCCCTCAAATGTACCCATTAGTGCTGAAAGGTTTGATACAGCCTGCCTTGTTTTGTCAAGGCCTAGATACCTTTCCAGTTCGTCCCGTGAAACACCGAGTGCTCCAGCAAACTTCATCCAGGGTTTGATATGCTCAGCTTCTTCTTTTTGATTTGATGCAATTTCATTTTTAACAGCATCTGGACTTTGTTCCATTATTGTTCCTACAAAAGACGGAACGGCCTTTACTAGCTGAAAGTATTCTTTAGAGTAACCGTTAAGTGAGTCAAGAGTCAACTTTCCTTCTGTCCACATAAGATAGAATTGATGTTTTAACAAACTTTGCTTCTCAATTAATTCATCTATTCTTTTGACAAGCGAATTCATGCGATTTATAAATTTCAGCCAATAAAAAAATCTTTTGAATCACTTCAAAAGGATTTTATGGACAAAAAACAGGATGCAGTTCGGGCTCCAGTGGTGTAGACCGGTCAAGCATACCGGCCTTTCAAGCCGGGGATCCCGGGTTCAAATTCTATATGATGAAAATCCCGGCTGGAGCACTACAAAAGCATTAATATTGTAACAAAAAGTTAAGCTTTATAGTGCAGGTTTGTGGATAGAAAAAACTTCGAGATAAATCCTCTAATAAAAGACTACAAACAATATCTTGACAAAATAAACGCTGCACTAAAATCCGAACTAGATCTTTATTCAGCATCTGAATTTGTTGAACCCTTACAATATGCGCTTAATGGCGGAAAAAGAATTAGACCACTTATCCTGTTATTGTCTGCAGAAAGTGTTGGAGCCTATGATGAAAACGCATATGCTGCAGCATGTGCAGTTGAGTTATTACATACAGAATCGGTAATACATGATGATATAATAGATAATGAAACTTTGAGGAGAAGGAAAGATCCATTTCATATCAAATATGGCTATAATACAAGCATTCTAACCGGCGACTTTGTACTTGGATTAATTCTAAATATATCATCTAGGCTTAACAATCCAAGAATTGCAAACGAACTTGCCATTACTGCCATGATGATGAGTGATGGTGAGATGATCGAAACAAGATTGGAGTCAAGTGAAGATGTAACATTTGATGACTATCTTAAAGTGATAGAGTACAAGACTGCTACAGCGTTTGAGGCAGCATCAAAAATTGGTGCTATACTTGGTGGCGGAACTGAAGATCAGATACTGGCACTCGCGGAATATGGAAAGAATGTCGGAATTGCTTATCAGATTCATGATGACCTGCAGGATTGGAATAATGAAGATAAATTGTTCAACGTTTTGATAAAAAAGAGTTCAGATCCACGTGACGTCTTTAACCACATGGACTACTTGCTAAAAGACTATTCCCTAAAGTCAAAGTCTGGTTTGCGAAAGATAAAAGAATGTCCAGCCAAATCTCATCTTGAAAATCTCTTAGATCTTACTATGTTCAAGGTACAATAGAAAGCGTCGTAAGGTTTGGAACGGCATCTTTAGCGAACTGGATTATTGGATCAGGATAAACTCCTATCCCTACCATGAATATTATTGAAAATATCATAACAGCAATTATTGACTTTGGCTCTTTTACTCTCTTGTCAGACTCCCCTTCTTCAAAGTACATCTTTCGTATTATCCAACCATAGTAAGCAAGTGAGAGGGCGCTATTTAGAACTCCTGCTATTGCAAGATATGGAGCCCATGACACAACAGAACCTGCATCAATCGCAGAACCAAACAACATCAGTTTGCTCCAAAATCCGTTAAGAGGGGGAACTCCAGCGAGTGCAAGAAGCGATACTACTAAACCAATCGATGTGATTGGCATGCGCTTTCCTAGACCACGTATCTTGTCAAGATGCGATACTGCCAAAGTTGTAATGATTCCTGCCGCAGCAATGAAGGCTGCGCCTTTCATCACTGCGTGATTTAGTATATGGAAAAGTGAGGCTTGAATCCCAATTTGGGAAAATGGAGCAATGCTTAAACCGATCAGAATGTATCCTGCGTGACCGATGCTTGAATATGCAAGCATTCTAGTAAGATTCTTTTGCATTACTGCAGCCAAGTTTCCAACAGTCATTGTCATTATAGCAATCAATCCAAGTGCAAATGTCCATTCCATATTAAGTGCTGCAGTTCCCATCACAATTACACGCAAGGCTGCAGCAAAGCCTGCTTTTTTTGTGCCTGCAGCTAATAGTGCTGAGATAGTAGGGGGAGCTCCTTCATAAGCATCTGGAAGCCACATATGAAATGGTACAAGGCCCATCTTAAATCCAAAACCAGCAATGAACATACCAACTGCAAGAAGAGCGAGTGGCATCATATCTGGACCAAGCTTTGAGAATCCTGAAATTACTTCTGCAATGTTAGTAGAACCAGTAAGTCCGTATGCAATTGAAATGCCATAGATTATAATTGCAGATGACAGGGCACCAAACAAAAAGTATTTGAGCGCAGCCTCGTTTGATGATGGATCCTTTTTCATAAATCCTGCAAGGACGTAAGTTGGAATGCTCATAAGCTCCCATGCTACCAATAGCATTACCAAATCTGTAGAGTATGCAATAAGCACCATTCCAATAGACGCAAGAAGAATCAAAGAATAGTATACAGCAGGATGTGCCTTATTCCGCATGTAGTTAAACGATCCCACAGTTGTAATTATGGCAACTATAAGCATGGCTATTGCAAAGAATGACCCAAACATATCGTCAACTAGAACATTTTCTGAAAATATGGCAGCTGGCATAACATTTTTTGATATGATTTGATATGCAACAAATCCAATAGCTGCAATCAAAGCTCCAAATGTTATTGCACCATAAAATGAGGATGAGCCGTGTTCTTTTCGTATAACGTTAATTACAGGAAGTATTACACCGACTGTTCCAAGTATTACAGTTATGATTATTGGTGTGGAAGTAAAGTCTATCATCTTTTTCTCCTAAATTAACAGAAGTAGTACTACAAAGAGTATGCCTGCTCCAAACACATACAGGTATGACTGTGAGATGCCGGTTTGGGTTCCCTGTATAACTTTAGCACTCCAACTTACTGCTTTTTCTGAACCACGATTCATACCGTCTATTACTGTGCTTTCAAAGTATCTCCAGATTCCCCTTGCAAAGTATAATGGTGCAGTTACAAAACACCAATAGATTATAGAGTTCAGATACCATCTGTTAAGAAAGAATTTGTGTATTGCATAGAAGAATAAATTAGAATTTACGAATTTCACTGGATCTACAAATCTTCCAATATAGAAAATGTATCCAAGTCCAAATCCAACTGCAAATGCTATGAGGGATGCCATAAGTGCAGCTGGGTTTACACCACTCAAGAATCCTCCAAGAACTGCTGCTGATTCCATAGCTACATCACCATGTTCTGATTTAATTCCAAAGGAGTGATCAAGATATTCTGTAAAAAGATGGTGTATTCCTTGTTCAGCTGTTAGGCCAACAATACCAATTCCTATGGTTAGCACTGCAAGTATTCCATATGGCACCCACATCAATGCGCTTGCTTCATGGATGTGGTGTCCTTCCTTTTCCATTTTTTCTATATGTTTACTCTTATTTCCAAAGAATACCAAACCAATCATCCTTGTCGTGTAAAATGCGGTAATTATTGCAGTAATTAGTGCAATTGCAAATATCGGCATTGCCCAAGTGTTTCCTGATTCATATACAGCTGCAAAGATTGCATCTTTACTCCAAAATCCAGTAGTGATAAATGGTGCTCCCATAAGCGCAAGACCGGCTGCCCACATGAATGCATATGTTTTTCGCATATGTTTTCGCAATCCTCCCATGTCTGTCATGAATCTTGAACCTACAACATGTAACAATGAACCTGCAGCCATAAACAATGATGCTTTAAACATTGCGTGAGAAATGAGGTGGAAGAATCCAGCGGTATATCCGTCAACAAACTGTTCTGAAAGTCCAGCTATGCCAAGAGCCATCATCATATATCCAATCTGTGAGCCCGTTGAATATGCAAGGACTTTTTTGATCTCAGGTGAAACCATTCCTTGGGTTGCAAGCAAAAGTGCCGTAATTGCACCAACCCACGCAATGATCTCAAAGAATTGATCCATTGGAATTCCAACTGCTGCTAGTGCAAAAAATAATGGACCTAATCTTGCTACCAAAAAAACGCCAGCTTTTACCATTGTAGCTGCATGGATCAAAGCAGAGACCGCAGTTGGACCAGTCATAGCTTCAAGTAACCACTCGTTTAGTGGAAATTGTGCAGATTTTCCTATTGCTCCACCAAAAAGCAATACAGCCGCAGGGACTAACAAACCCTGTACAGACATGGAAGTAGCCCACTCTGTGTTTTCTGTTAACTCTCTAAATCCAAAAGTTCCCGCAAATGCAAAGATCAGAAACATTCCTGCAAGCATCATTATATCGCCTACCTTTGTCATGATGAATGCCTTTATTCCTGCATGTGTTGGTGAATAGTACTGTAATACACCAAGAGCTGTATGACCTTCAGTTCCGACATGATCTTTCTTTTTGTCGCTGTACCAAAAGCCTATCAAAGCGTAAGAAGCAAGTCCCACTCCTTCCCATCCAAAGAAGAGCTGTAGAAAATTGTCTGAGAGAACAATTAGTTGCATCGAACCAATAAAGAACGTCATCCAGAACCAGAATCTTGTAATGTTTGGATCTCCTTTCATGTAACCTGTACTGTACACCATGATCAAAAATGAAATCCATCCAACTACATTTGCCATCAAAACTGCAAGTGGGTCTGCTAGGATTCCAGCTTTTAGACCAATTGATGAGATCCATGGTACTTGATCATGAATTTCATGACCTTCAAGTGCTGCTGGCAAAAGTGTTGCTGCAGAGATTGCGCTCATCAATGCAAAACCCACAGCAACCCAATTTGTTCCTCGTTTTGAGAACTTGGCAACGCCTGGAATTATCAGTGCTGCAACGAATGGTAGAATCCAGATTGCCCACACATTTAGTCCATTTGCCTCCAAACCAAATCCGAACATTTCAGATGCCATAAACTAAACCCTCATCACTCCATTCATGAAAGGAATTATCTGGTTAAAGAAAATGTCAGGATAGATCCCGACTACTATGGAAAATCCAGCTAGTACCATCATTGGTGCAGTGATGTACCAGCTTGCTTCTTTTGTGTTTGAGAGATTTTCTGGAAGTTTCCCAAAAAATACTCTTTTTATCATCCACAAGATGTATGCCATTGTAATAACGGTAGCTACAAGTCCTAGACCAAATGTAACCATCCTTATTGTAGAACCTTCTTCCACTGCAGTTTGCAGTGCACCATAAAATAGTGTCCATTCCCCCATGAATCCACTTGTCGGTGGAACACCCATTATGGTAAGAGCTCCAATCATTGCGCACACTGCAGTAATTGGCATCTTTCCTGCAAGCCCACCAAGCTTTGTCATGCTTCTTGTGCCAACTTGCAGTATGATAGCTCCTGCCATCATGAAAAGTAGACCTTTGCCAAGACCATGTGAAACATACATCATTTCAGCTCCAGAAAATCCAAGTGCTGAAGAAGAACCTATTCCAAAAAGTAGATAGCCCATCTGACTTATGCTAGAATATGCAAATAATCTTTTGATATCATCTTGCATTAATGCCATTGCGCCACCATAGAACATTGTAGCTAGTCCCCACAAGTTTAGAAAAAGAGCAAAGTGTTCATATTGTCCTGGCATGAGCATGATTAACAATCTGAAAAGGCCGTATGCGCCAATTCCAATCATTGCTGGCGATAAGAGTGCACTAATTGGTGTAGGAGCCTCTGCGTGTGCATAAGGCAACCATATATGATAAATAAACGCCGCAAGCTTTACCCCAAGACCTATAATTATTGCAACAGCGGCAAATGTTAGAATGTTAGGTGGAATACCTTCTTCTTTTATGTCTGAAAAGTCAAAGCTCCCAACATTAAGTCCAATAGCAAGGAATCCCAAAAGCAGAACAACTGCACCAGCATGGGTCCAGAAAAAGAACAAAAGTGCAATTCTTCTTCTTGCGCCATATCCATAGAACGCAATTAAAAAGAAAGCTGGAATGAGCATTACTTCAAAGAAGACATAAAATTCTATCAGATTGGTTGCAAGAACAGTTCCAAGCATTCCCATTGCAAAGACAAGATATAGTGCAAAGTAGATTCCAATCTGATTATTCAGATATCCTTTGAGGGATGAGGATTCTATCATTGCAGTTGACGGACCGTTACCGATCAGCTGTTTTTGTTTGTGCATCTTTTCTTCAAACTGTTCTGTTATCTTTGTAATCATGTATGGTTTTGAGTATAACACAAGCACTGTTGATAGAACATAAATTATGATTGCAAAAGGTGATGCAAGTCCATCAAGTAAGAATCCAAACTCGCCAAACAGTTGAGTCCACGGATAGTGCTCCTCGTATGTTCCTGAAAATACTGGAGCGATCATTATGACAGTACAGTAAAGCAGTAATGCAAACGTAAACCAAGTTGCTGCATTTGGTCCTGATTTTCTACCAAGGAAGTAGGCTACAGGCGACAGTAACAGCGGTAAAAAGACCGCCTGCAATAACACGTATTCCATTTACCCTTTCAGGCTCCTAAAGTCCGCAATATCGATGTTCTTGTACATCCTATATGCGACTATAATCAATGCAAGTCCCACTGCAACCTCTGCAGCTGCAATTGCTATTGAAAACAGCGCGAGTGTCTGGCCTTGGCTGTTTGGTATAAATCTAGCAAAGGCTACCAGATTAAGGTTTGCTGCATTTACTATCATTTCTATTGCAAAAAGCATTCTTATTGCATTTCTTTTTACAGCTAGACCATATATCCCGATGGCCAAAAGTGCCACCGAAATGATTACAAAATCAATCAGCTCGTTGGCCAGTTGTAACATCCTCCCTTCTTGCCAATACCAAAGCACCAATTACTGCAGATGCTAAAATAAGTGCCATTACAACAAGTGCTGGTGAATAATATGTTAGAAAGTCCTCTCCTATTTCCCTAAAGTCAACGGATGGAGCATCTACCTCCATTGTCTTTAGTCCAGAACCTAAAATTATTGTTCCAATTCCAAGCATGGTAACAATCATCAGACCTATGCCAGCGTATCTTCTGCGTGGATCCTCAATTTTGTTAAAGATAAGTTCACGCCTTACTAACATAACAGTAAACAGTATAAGCACTGCAATTGAGCCAACATATACTGAAATTTGAAACATTGCAACAAACGGTGCGTCTAAAAGCAAGAAGAATCCTGCAACACCTGCAAGTGTAATCATCAGAGCTATTGATCCATAAATCATTGAACGAATTTCAAGTGCAGCAATTGCAGAACCAATTGTTAAGACAGAAACCGCTAAAAATGTTGCATCAACCATGTGTTGCACCCCGGTCGTCAATCTTTATTTCTACATCTTGTGCAACGTTTGGTTTTACAGCAAGCTGACCCGGTGTGTAGATCAACGCTTCTTTGGTAAATGAAGAAAGCTCGTAGTCGTTTGTCATGTATAGAGCATAAAACGGACATGCATCTACACATAACCCACAGAATACACACTTACCATAGTCAATCTGTGGCATTATTGCTTTCTTGTTGTGTTTCCAAGTATTGTTTACTTTCACCATAGCTATGGCTTCTGCAATCCCTTCGCACGCGATAGCACAAAGCTGGCAACCGGTGCATTTATCATGGAACAATATGTGTCGTCCCTTTAGGCCAGCAATTCCTACTCCCGTTTGAGGATCGAATTGAAAGCCATCCCCTACAAATTTCAATTTTTGTTCTGGATAACGTAGTGTAAATCGTTTAATTGCAAGATGCTTTACACCTGAATTAAGAGCCCGTATTATTCCACCCACAGTACTCATTGTATCAATCCTCCCGGGCCCAAGACACCTGCATATAGCAAAGCTAGAGCTATAAAGATGTTAACGAATGCAAGCCCTATCAGTTTGTACCAACCTGTGTGCAAAAGAAGATCTATTCTGATCCTTGGGAATACTCCTCTTGGGAGCAGTATCACCATTATGACTCCAACTGTTTTAATTACAAACCACAAAGTAGCGTTTAACATCTCTTGATCAAGTAGAGGAAGGCCTGGGATCTTTACTGTTATTGGACCCATTGTTATTCCCTCTGTGATTATTTCTTCTGGGAATGGAGGCCAAACCATTGGACCATTCCAGCCGCCTAAAAATAAAATTGTGAATAATGCAGCGAAGGCGTATAATTTTACATAGGATCCAAGTTGGACAAGTCCATACATCATACCTGAGAATTCTGTTAACCAACCAGCAACAATTTCGCTTTCTGCTTCTGGAAGATCAAATGGAATCCTTTCTAGCTCCGCAAGTAACGTGGTGAAAAACACAATAGCTCCAATTGGCATAAAAATAATCCACCAGTAGTGTTGTTGTGATTCAACAATTTCTGTCAGGTTTAAGGTTCCGGTTAAAATGACTATTCCAAGAAGAGACAGTATTAATGGAATTTCAAATGAAATCATCTGGTGTAGTGCCCGTATTCCTCCAATGAAAGGAAACTTACTGTTTGAGGCCCAAGATGAAAGCACCGTTATTATTGGAAAGAAGCCAATAACTGCAAACACCGCTAGTATTCCTACATCGATGTCTGCAACAACCCAACCTGGTGCTACAGGAATCAAGGAGACTAATGCAGCTGCCGTTCCTACAAAGAGTAGAGGCGCTGCCCAGAAAATTGGCTTGTCTGCCTTGGCAGGAATGATTATTTCTTTTGATAACAGTTTTAATCCATCACTCATCAACTGTAAGATTCCCTCTACTTTACCGCAATAAAGTGGTCCCACTCGAAGCTGCATTTTTGCAAGAAATTTTCTTTCTATGAAAATTGTGGCTGCGGCAATAAGTGCCGCAAATCCAAATCCTGGAAAGGCAGCTATTCTGAAAAAGTCGGTTTGCAAAAGTGATTTTATAATTGGCAAAGTGCGTGATGGGTCTGCCATCCACGTTAGTGCAAGGTATGGCGTAAGAAGTTCGCCATTGATTACTGGAAGCTCGATGTAAAATAGTACTATCATTACTATAGGCAAACCAACCAGTGTAAACAGAACTAAAATCCAAAGGATAAGGTCTGTAAGAGATGCGACAAATCTGCTTAACCTAAACTCTGGTGCAATAGTAGACATTTATCTATCAGCCTCCACTGGCCAGTAGTTAAGACTCCAGTAAACTGCTGGCATGTTTCCAAGCTTTTCTCCTTTAAGTAAGTACGGCATACAAATCAAATTTCTAAAAGAACCAACACTTATCTTCAGGCGGTATGGTTCGGGCTTGCTATCAGAAACAACATACATCCCAAGTGCGCCTCTTCCTGATTCCACTCTACGGTATGCTTCATCGTTTCCGCCTTTTGGGTTTGGTTTAAGTTTTGTTCTTACGGAGCCAGACTTTGGCATCTTTTTTAGTGCATCTTTTATTATTCTACAGCTTTCAAGCATATCAAGATATGGGACTCGAGACCTCGCATAAGAGTCTCCGTCCTTGAGTACTTGAGACTGAAAATCTAGATTCTCATAAACATCGTAAGGCTCTTTCTTTCTTATATCAAAGTCTACGCCTGCCGAGCGAAGAACAGAACCTGTAGTCCCAAGTCGTATTGCGTCCATTCTTGATAATATTCCAGTTCCTTCTGTTCGTTGTTTTAAGACAGGGTTTTGGTAGAAAATGTCTTCATATTCTTTTAACCTTTTTTCAAAATAGTTTACGTGTCTTAGACATTTTTCCTCAAAGTTTGATGGGGCATCGTTTCTTACACCACCAGGAACAAGGTATGCATGTGTAACTCTTGCTCCAGACAATCCTTCTAATAGATCAATAAACAGTTCTCTATCACCCATTGGCCACATAAACATAGTAGAATGGCCCAAGAAGATTCCATAGATTCCAAGCCAGTACAAAGTGTAAACACAACGGTTCAGCTCAGATGCTATGACACGAATGTATTTTGCCCGCTCTGGTACTTCAATTCCTAAAAGTTCCTCAACTGCAAGGCAATATGGATACAAAATGTTACAAGAGTCGTGTATTACAGGCCTTTCAAGATGCGGAATGTTTTGTATGTAATTTCTGTATTCAGCCATCTTTTCTTCTCCACGGTGTACGTATCCAGGATCTGGATCACATGAAACAATGTAATCCCCATCAACTTTGATAATAAGTCGCATATGACCAGAACCAGGGTGTTGTGGACCAACATTTAGAGTCATGATTCGTTCGTCTACTTTCTCAAGTTGGATTCCTGGTGGTAGTTGTGTTGTCATGTTATTTTCCCTTTATCCTAAAGTCCTTTCTTAGTGGTGGAATGTCTGCCCAATCCTCTGGCAAAAGTAGTCTTCTGTTGTCCGGATGTCCCTCAAAGTATACGCCAAGCATTTCAAAACACTCTCTTTCATGAAATTCTACACTGTAGAATATGTCTCTTAAAGAAGGCATCCTTGTGCTGTCGTTTCCTGGATTTGGAACGTCCTCTCTTGGTAGTCTAGTCGCCAAAGTCAGTATTTGTTTTTCAAGTTGTTGGTCTGAGTATGAGCCCAAGTGATAGACAACTTCAATTTCTTTTGATGCCGGATAGTCTACTCCACTTACAGACTCGGCATGATCAAAATTAAGTTCATCTCGTATGTAAGATGCAACACTCAGAATATCTTCCTTTTTGGTGTTTATCCTTATTCTATTTGGTTTGATAAAACCAATTACTGTCTTTGCACCAAACTTGGAGACAATCCTGCTTGCAATAGATTTTTCAAAAGTTGGTTCCGGAACTACAGCAGACTCTTCTTTCGTTGAAATATCTGGTTTTGATTCTTCTTTTACTAAGTGTGATTCTTCCTCTACAGTTTCACTGGGTTTAGCATTAGTTTTTTTTTTAGAACTCATTACTACCTAACCTTCATTCTCTTAATTTTTTCTTGCAGTAACATGCATCCTTGTATAAGAGTTTCAGGTCTGGGGGGACAGCCTGGCACGTATACATCTACAGGAATTATTCCGTCAATCCCTGGCAGGACGTTGTACGAATCAAAGTACAGCCCTCCAGTGATTGCACATGCGCCCATAGCAATAACATATTTTGGATCTGGCATTTGGTCGTATACCATTCTAAGTCGAGGTGCCATCTTTCTGGTAATGGTTCCTTGTACTACAACCAAGTCGCATTGTCTAAGAGAACCAAAGGCTTCGATGATTCCAAATCTTTCGCAATCCCATCTTGGACCTGATACGGCTCCAAACTCTAAGCTACAACATGCAGTCTCTATATGCACTGGCCAAAGTGACCACAGTCTGCTCCAGTTGAGAGCATAACCGAGCGGCTTGTCAATTGCTCTTATGAGAATGTCTCCTAGCTTTCCAATAAATACATTTGCCGAATTTGCTGCCGATTGTGGAGTGATTAGTTCTTTTAGCAATTTTCGTCCCTGATTCTAGTATACCGTAAATTTGATTTAAGAGTTACCAAATGTTTCTCCTCCCTGATTGATACAGTGCAAACGCAAATGAAGCAAACATTATTCCTAAAAATGCGATAATTGGAAGTGTTGCTGATTTTGGCAGATTTAATAGAGTACTTCCCCATGCATACAGAAAAATTGACATAACGTCGAAAACCACAAACATCAAAACATATGCATAATATTGCATCATGAAATGTGTTCTGCCTTCACCGCTTGGTACTTGACCACATTCCATGGGCAGAAACTTGACAGGGTTGCTTCTTCGTCTTGGAGCAATCATTCTAGATAGTATAAGGGCGGGTGCTGTTGCTATAATTGCAAATCCAAACATTAACAGAACAGGGCTAAAACTGCTAGCTACCTCTCCAACCAAAGTAGCTAAAAAGCCAACCGGAGAGTATAAAAAGCTATGCACCTTTCTCGATCATTTTACTGTAAAATCAAGTTTTTCAAGACTCAAAATTTTTCTATATTATTATTGATTGGTTCTAGCAAATATTGACTAAAATGAGTTTAATTGTGTGAATGCCCACAGCCACACGAGTCGTGATTGTGCTCCATTTCATGCGAATCTTTTTCCATACATCGAGAACATTTCTCAGAACCTGTTGGAGAAAAGAATCCAATTCCACATGATATGCATTTCATGCTTGGCATATACACACTACATAAGACCACTATTTATTGATACGTGGTTGCAGAAAATCTTAATGATTGATATATGACAGCTACAAACCCCCTTACCATGGTAGTAAACGCAGGAGATAAGGCTCCAAGTTTCACCTTGGTAGACATAGATTTGAAGATGCGAAGTCTTGATGAGTTTAAAGGGAAAAAGGTTGTACTGTCATTTTTTGTAGCAGCAAGCTCACCTGTGTGCACAAAAGAAATGTGTACTTTTCGAGACTCTTGGGACCAGATATCAAAACTAGGTGCGCAAGTTATTGGAATAAGTAACGATGGGCCATTTGCAAATAAGGCTTTTGCAGAAGCACATCATCTAAATTTCCCAATACTTGGGGACTACAAAAGTCAAACCATACGTGACTATGATATACTGATGCCAGATCTCTTGCATGTAAAAGGATATGATGCAGCCAAACGTTCAATTTTCATTGTTGATGAGAATGGCAAGGTAGTCTACAAGTGGGTTTCTGACAATCCCCTGATAGAACCAAACTACCAAGAAATAATTGACTTTCTCAAAAAAGGAAATTAATTTCCCTTTTTATTCTATTTCCATAAGAACGTCATTTTTTGCTACTGCGGCACCTTGTTTTATTTTTATAGCTTTTATGACACCATCTTTATGTGATTTGATGGAAACTTGCATCTTCATTGATTCCAATACACACAGCACATCTCCTTTTGTGACCTTGTCTCCTACTGTTGCATTTATTGATACAACTCTTCCAGGAATCTGGCTTCGCAAGTTTACCTGGGATTCCCCTTTATCTTCAGCTCCAGAATTTTTGTATACTATTTTATCTAAATCTGTGTGCTTGTCAAATGTTATTTGAACACCATCTATTACTAATGTCATCTTGGCAGTGTTGTTATCAAGGTATTTTGCAGTGTGGTACGTATTATCAAGCATAAACTCTATCTTATCCGAAGTCATGTTGAGGATCTTGAGGTTTCGTTCTTTTCCTTGAATTTTTATTAAATATTCAGAACTACCAAGATTTTGAACAAGATCGGCTGCAAACTTTTGTCCAAGATTTTCTATCCGGAATTCCATTTTTATGCTCTATCCACTTGGCTCATCCATCGTATGTTGTGACTCGTACGTGATTTTACCCTACTTTTGAGAAATTCTGAATGCATTACTGCTGCTGCAAGAGCTGCATCCGTGTTGTGGAGGATTTCGCTTTTCATATCATCACGTAGTCTATCCAAAATCTTGAATCGATCAAGAAAGTCTGTGGACAGATCTCCTTTGATGAATTCTTTACTATCAAGAATTGTTTTGTATAACGGTATAGATGTCTCAACACCTTCTATGTAAAAGTCAGAAAGTGCCAATTGCATTCTTTGTCTAGACTCTTCAAAAGTTTCTCCCCACGTGATAAGCTTTGCCATAAGAGAATCGTAGTATGGAGATACAGTACAACCAGGATATAGATACGTATCAACTCGTACACCAGGACCAGATGGAATGTTAACATCTGGAACTGGTCCTGTTGATGGAGCAAAGTCAAGAAACGTATCTTCTGCGTTTATTCTACATTCTATTGCACATCCTTTAAGCTTCAAATCTTTTTGTTTGAAGGGGATTTCCTTGCCATTTGCGATATCTATTTGTAGTTTTACCAGATCAAGACCTGAAACCAATTCTGTTACTGGATGTTCTACTTGAAGTCGTGCATTGATCTCAATGAAATAAAATGTTCCATCATCGAGTCTCAGGAATTCCGCAGTTCCAGCGTTTTCATAATCAACTGCAGTTGCCGCACTTACCGCAAGCTTTCCAATCTCATCACGAATCTTTTGATTAACTACGGGAGATGGGGACATCTCAATCAGCTTTTGGTGTCTTCTTTGAATGGAACACTCTCGCTCAAAGATGTGTACTGCATTTCCATGCTTATCTCTAAACAGCTGAAACTCGATGTGCCTGATTTTTGGTAGAAATTTTTCTACAAAGAGTGCAGATTTTCCAAATGCGGCTTTTGATTCTCCTGAGGCTACCTCAAAGGCTTCTCTAAGCTCCTTTTCATTATTTACTAGTCTAATTCCTCGTCCACCCCCACCAAAAACTGACTTTAACAAAACAGGATATCCTATCTCATGAGCAATGTCAAGTGCCTTTTCTACTTCTTCTACTATTCCTGGACTTCCGGGCACAATAGGTACCTTTGCTTTCATCATTGCATCTTTGCAGAGCATCTTATCACCACAAAGTCTCATCGATTTGCCAGATGGTCCAATAAAGTTTAGTTTTCTTTTCTCGCAAAGATCTACAAAGTCAGCATTCTCTGAAAGAAATCCATAACCTGGGTGAATTGCATCTGCTCCTGAATTTAGTGCAGCCTCAACTATTTTCTCCATGTTAAGGTAACTTTGTGATGGTGCAGCTTGTCCGATGTGATATGCTTCTGATGCTAGCTTGACATGTCGTGAGTTTATGTCTTCATCAGAATAAACTGCAACAGATTTTATACCAAGAGTTTTGCATGCTTTTATTATGCGTATAGCAATCTCTCCCCTATTTGCTATCAAAATTTTTTCAATCATGTTTATCACAGATTGATGTTACCGTGCTTGCGTGGAAGTCTTTTTTCTCGTTTGTTTGCAAGTGCTTCTAAAGCTTTTATTATCATTGGTCTTGTTTCAGCAGGATCTATTACCGCATCAACTGTTCCATATGATGCTGCAACATATGGGTTGGCAAATTTTTCTGTAAAATTATCTACAAGCTGTTTTTTTAGTGCTTCAGGATCTTTTGCTTGTGCAATTTCCTTTCTGTTCATTATTTTTACTGCAGCTTCAGAACCAAGGACCGCAATCTGAGCAGTTGGCCACGCATAATTCATATCGGTTCGTAGGTTTTTGCTACCCATAGCTATGTAGGCACCACCATAAGCCTTACCAATGATTACAGTTATCTTTGGAACCGTAGCTTCACAATATGCATACAAAAGCTTACTTCCATGCCTAATTATGCCACCATGTTCTTGTTGGGTTCCCGGCATGTATCCTGGAGTGTCTACAAAAGAAACAATTGGTATGTTGTAACAGTCACAAAACCTGATGAATCTTGCTGCCTTGTTAGATGAATCAATATCCAAAGCTCCTGCAAGTACCATTGGTTGGTTTGCAACAACACCAACCGTTCTGCCATTCATCCTACCAAATCCAACTATAATATTTGTTGCAAATAGCTCATGTACCTCAAAAAATACATGATTGTCCAAAACAGAATGAATTATTTCTTTCATGTCGTATGGCTGTAGTAGATTCTCTGGTAGTATGTTTATCAAATTATTATCAAGTCTATTTGGATCGTCATCAGTTGGTATAACAGGAGGTTCTTCTGTATTGTTTTGCGGGATATAAGACAAAAGTGTTTTGACATAGTCCATACACTGGTATTCATTTTTTGCAACAAAGTGTGCAACGCCACTATTTTTTCCATGTGACATTGCACCCCCAAGTTCATCAAATGACACTTCTTCACCAAGAACTGTTTTAACAACTTCAGGTCCTGTAACAAACATGGTAGCTAACTTGTCAACCATTATGACAAAGTCTGTCATTGCCGGTGAGTACACTGCACCACCTGCAGAAGGTCCTATGCTTGCAGTTATCTGTGGCACAACCCCTGACGCAAGCTGATTATGGAAAAATATGTCAGCAAATCCATCAAGGCTTAGAATTCCCTCTTGGATTCTTGCACCGCCAGAGTCAATAATTCCTACAACGGGGCAGCCAACACTCACAGCATGATCCGTTATTTTTGTTATTTTTTTTGCGCCCATCTCGCTAAGTGTTCCGCCAAGCACAGTAAAATCATATGCAAAAAGAAATACCTGCCTTCCGTTTATCATTCCATAGCCTGTGATTACTCCATCACCAAAGAACTTTTTGTCCTGCATATCAAATTCATGGTAGTGATGAGTTGTAAGGGCATCAACTTCTGTAAAACTTCCCTCATCAAGCAAAAGATCAATTCTTTCTCTAGCTGTAAGCTTTCCTTTTTCATGTTGGGATGCAATTTTATCTTCTCCGCCACCCTGATTTGCTAATCTACGCTTTTGCAGAAAATTTTTGATTTTATCAGAGTGCATGATTGCGACTTAGAAGCACTTTCCAACCTATATTAATTTAATCGGGTGTTATTCTCTTAATCCATCTCGTCCGCCTTTTGCGGTTCTAAACACGTTCATACCAATTACCAGAATCTACTAATTCGTAGTTTTAAGATTTAGAATTGGAAATTTTTTGGCGAGTGCTTTTTGATATGACATAAACGCATCGTTAGTGTCGTTACATTTTTTACATATACATAGTTGTGATACCCTGGTAAGATCACAATCAGCTCTAAATTCACAGTGCGGACATCCTGCAGACCCACCGCAGACAAGGCATCTAAGCTCTAATACCTCCGCACATGCTTGATGTTTTACCCCAATCCCTTTAGCCCACAAGCCTATTTCATTTACCTCAATTTTCTTTTTACATACTATACAAGTGCCTGGAAACTTCATAGGCATACTACGCCAGCTCATTTAAGTAATGCCATCTCTTTTTCTAAAATTTCTTTATAGGACTCATCAAGACCCAAGTCAAGTGTCTTATTTTTCGTACAGAATAATAAAAATGGAAAATAATAAGTTGCAAAGTCACTCCTTGAAACATGCATCTTTTTTGCAAGAGATGATGCCAGTCCTTTTATTGCCTTACCATCCCACCTCAATCTATTAAGAAGAGGCCACGACAAATTAAACTGCGAATATCTTGCAGCTGTGCCTTCTTTATACAAACCAAGCAGTATTGAATCCAGATACCTCAAAAGCCTCCATTCTTGATTCCTTATTATTTTTCCATAAATCACGTCTGCTTCTGAAATAACTTCCAGCATTTTTTGAAGATCTTCTTTTGCAAGCGCACTTGTTATCACACTAGAGTAAAACGCATCAATCTTTTCTCTTGGATCAATTCTTAGTGAATATAGTATAGTACGTGCTTCGTCAACAGATTTGGCCTTGAAAAAGGCATTTACTGATTCTTCCACATCCATTGTTACAAAGGATTTTTCTGTTTGCGGTTCAAATCCTGTGACAAGGGCTTGTGCAGAATTAAGCATTGATCTTATATCTCCTCTTGATTGTATTACGAGTTTTAGAATTGTGCCTATCCCGAGTGATGCGCCTTCTTTTTTGAGAATTGTTTCAAGATAAAGTCGTAAAAGCCTAGGTGGAATTGGCCTGAGCTGAATTGTTTTTGTTGCTTTTTTGATGCTTTTCATCTTGTCTGTTCTGTCAGAATTTGCAGCTAAAACTATTGGTACTGTTGGCTCTTTTAGGATATCAACAAGTGTTTCTACCCCCCCATAGTCAGACCTTCCATGAATACCATCTACCTCATCCACAAAGATCATCGATTTCCCAAGAACGCTTGCGTTGCCAAGTACAGGACTAAGTACATCCTGAATTCTCTGTTTGCTTCTCACATCACTTGCATTAAGTCCTATTAGATCATATCTAAATTGTCTTGCACAAAGTGTTGCAAGTGTTGTCTTTCCTATTCCCGGAGGGCCCACAAGTAAAATGGGCTTGCTTCCTTTCATCCATTTTCCAAGCCACTCTACAAATGATATTCTTGCTTCTTCGTTTCCGACCATGTCAAGCAAATTTTTTGGCCTGTATTTTTCTGACCACATCATGTTTATCACTTTGGAAGGTTGGCAGAAAATTCTGACCACGCGTTTTTCTTTTCTAATTGATTAAACCAAAACATGTTATAGTGTTCTACAGTAAGAAATAGAAATTCAAGAAAATTTCTATGCGAAAAGTTTTCTGGCAATAATTCAAGTGCAAGTCTGGCTTCACTTAAATAAAGATCACTTTTTTGCATGGTAAGCTCAAATCCCTTTTTCACGTCATTTGTAAGCAAACTATAGTAAAGAGGCCATGAAGGAATCTTGACAATCTTGTTTTTTATCGAGTCTTCTATCTCATTTCCACACCCAACCGATTCAGCAGCCTTTGCCATGCCAAGACAGAATATTTCACCAAGTGGTTTTCTGGCAAGTGCCATATTTCGCCCCGCCGTTCCCATTACTGCTCTGTATTTTTTATAACATTGCATCATATCTTCCTCTGATATGTTGGTAGGCATCGTTTTTAGTTTGAAATCAAGATACTGACCAACTCTCGCATCTTTGAATCCATGTTCAAACTCTTCAAGAATAGTCTGACCACCCTTTGCTATTTTGTCTCTAGCAAGTTTTAGTAAATATGGATTCATCAGTTTATAATCGTCCAGATATTCTACGTCTTCGTCTTTATCCATTATTCTGTCCATTGGTTCACTCAAATCTATGGCAATGACGTGCCCATCAATTATGTTTGTCCGTAGTTGTGGATCGTCTTTGTCACCAAAATATTTTGATGATGCGTCGTAAAGTGCACTAAACACCGGAAATGTCATCTTGACAAAGTTTGAGTTTAAAATACGTGACACTCTATCTTTAAGTGTATCATGATTTTCAAGTCGTAATTTTATCTTATCTATCTGGGATTGTTCCAATACTATATCATGTGAACCAATTTCTTCTGCAAATTTTTGTTGCGTTGAATTTGGTGATGGATCTGATTTTATTTCCCTTAGTAAATCTTCAGTGAATCTTTTCACAAAGTTTGGGAATTCTTCCTCTGTTTCTTTTTTATACTTATCAAATTGTTGGTAACCCTTGCTTTTGAAAAGTGCCTGCTTTATGATTTCTTTTCCTGGTTTTGTACTCAAGAGTGCTTCCTTGCTAAAAATTGACTCGTCTTTACTACTCACATAATGGCAAATCTTGCATCGCTATTTATGCATTGAGATAGTTTTGAAATTATTTGAAATAAATTAGGACAGAAATCAGGAAAGCCGTGAAAGTAATAGATATACTGCAAGAAGCATCAAGAAGAGTATACAGTAATGTAAAGGATCTTGCGGGTACAAAAGAATCAGGTGGAAATTTTGGCAGAGGTGCAGGTGGAGATATATCAAGAAGAATAGATATTGTTGCCGAAAAAACAGTTCTTAATTATCTAAAGGAAATAAAATTTGATTGCATAGTCCTTGGTGAAGAATGCGGTCGTGTTGAACTTTCAAAAAAACCCAAGGGGTTTATTATCATGGATGCAATAGATGGGTCCACAAATGCTGTAAGAGGAATTCCCTTTTTTTGTTGTTCGCTAGCCTTTGCTACCACAAACAAACTTAGTTCTGTGACCGATGGTGTAGTTGTAGATCTCTCTAAAGGTGATATGTACTATGCAACTAAAGGCAGGGGCGCTTTTCTCAATGGAAAGAGAATTTACGTCAATAAGTATAAGAAGCCTGTGTATGTAGTTGTTGGCCTCGACATATCTGGAATTTCACCCAAGATGCTTGAGAGGTTATCCCCAATAATATCAGCGTCAAACCACATTAGACATTTGGGAGCAAACGCACTAGAGCTTGCAATATTTGCTCGTGGTCTGGTAGACGTTTTTATTGATTTAAGGGAGAAGCTTAGAGTCACAGATATTGCGGCAGGACGGTTAATTGCTTTAGAAGCTGGTGGATATGTTGTTGATAAAAATGGAAAGTCCTTGGATTCATCACTTAGTTATAATAAAAAGATCTCCTTTATTGCTGCGGCAAATAAAAAAATTCTTAACGATGTGAAAAAGAAATTAAAAATAGATAACTGAGAAATAGCTATTGTAATCACAAATAATTACATTTTTTCATGACAAAATTGTATCACATGTTCAATCGTTTTTGAATTAAAATAATGGCGCCCTTGGCGGGATTTGAACACGCGTCGAGGCCGTGACAGGGCCCCATTCTAGACCGGGTTTTACGAGGAATGGATTTGTCTCCATGCCCCACTATACTACAAGGGCGTTGGAGAAATTGCGCGAAAATCCGAGTTTAAAGGTTTCTATTAAATCAAAAAATTTTGTAAAAGACTAAATTATACACAACTGTCAAACTTCGCTGTGGGTTCGTAGCTCAGCCAGGTAGAGTACCGGACTTTTAATCCGGCTGTCCGGGGTCCGAATCCCCGCGAACCCGTTAAACATTTTATTAGCGATAAAGGAAGATCTGAAATGAATCGATTTTTTGTTCTTACGTCGCTTACCTTTGGTATTACACTAGCTAGTAAGATTCTAAAACTGGTCAGAATCAAAAATAAAAAGAGGACTAACTAACTTAGGTTCAGTTCTGGGAATTCAGCTTGCTTTACTCCCAAATCATGCTGGAGGGTTCTAATTTTTTTAGCATATTCAGTCATTTTCGAGGAATCAGACTGCACTTTTGCAATCTTATAACCTCTCCATGCTTTCTTTAGTGCTCCCCAGGTCTGACCTACAGTGTAGTTAGGTTTTTCCGATTGTTGGTGTATGAATTGAAACATACTGTACACCTCATTACGAGGATTTTTTATCTACAGCCATGTGAATCAAAATCAATGTAAAAGTCAAGATTACTACATCAAAATCTAGTTTTTATGTTCATAAATTTGGTAAAAAATTCAGATTAGGAAATTATTCCCAGATTATTTTGTTAATGTTTTTACCTTCTTGGAAAGATTTTCAAAAGCAGTCTTGACTTCATTTGTTCTTTTTGTAGTACCAATCCTGTAGGCTTGAATCTTTTTTTTCCTGTCTGAAATCATGCGTTGCTGTTCTGACCTACCAGAGGAACCATGAGAGGTCCGCTCATTAAGTGATGAGTGAGCAGTCATATCTTGTATGATTTTGTATAGTTTCTTTACTTCAACTCCGCTATCGCTTAGAGATTTTCTTATTTCTGAAATAGAGAGTGTAGAGAGGGGTTTTTTTGATTTTGAGACAGTTTGTACAAGCTTCCCAAGTATGGCATGGGCAATCCTAAATGGGATTCCATCCTTTACCAATTGCTCTGCTATATCGAGTGAAACCGAATATCCAGAATCTAATGCTTTTTTCATTTTCTGTTTGTTTACCTTAAGAGTTTTGAGCATTGCATTTATCACTACAAGTGCAGATATTGCAATCTTAGAGGCAGGCCAGATCGAGGCCTTGATCTGCTGTAGATCTCTGCTGTATCCCGAAGGAAGCCCCTTTATGTTGGAAAGTATGGCCATTTGATATCCTATTACCTGTGCAGTCTTTCCACGTGTAAGTTCAAGTATGTCTGGGTTCTTTTTTTGTGGCATAACACTTGATGTAGATGCAAACTTGTCAGAAAGTTCTATGAAAGAAAACTCTGAACTGGACCAGAGTATAAAGTCTTCTGCAAGACGGCTCAAGTTTGTCATAAGAATTGCAACTTGTCCTACGTATTCTGCAACAAAGTCACGAGATCCAGTTGCGTCAATAGAATTTTCAATTATACGCTTGAATCCAAGCATCCTTGCAGTGCTTTGTCTATCAATTGGCAAGCTTGTTCCTCCTATAGGTCCTGCACCAAGGGGGGATTCGTTTACTCGACCATATGTTACGTAGAATCGGTCCAAATCCCTAAACAAGGCATCAGCATATGCAAGTAGATAGTGTGAAAAAACTCCCACTTGAGCCTGTTGAAGATGTGTGTAAAGTGGCATTATAGAGTCACTATTTTTTTCAGCTAATGATACGAGTGTTTCTATCATGTCTAAAAGGCATGAACACAATGTGTTGATGTCATCTCGTATTTTCATGCGGATGTCAAGTGAGATTTGATCATTTCGTGAGCGTGCGGTATGCATCTTACCACCAGCTTGCTTTCCTACTTTTTTTATGACTAGAGATTCTATTAGCTCATGAATGTCTTCAGAATCTGATTTTACTGTCAGATTTTCTTTTTTTAATTTTTCAAGAGCTGATAAAATTTTTGTTACGTCTTTTTTTGTGATTATTTTATTTTCATAAAGCATTATTGTATGAGCTTGACTGCCCCAAATGTCATAGAGTGCAATTTCTTTATCTTCTAAAATCGATGAAAGATAATCAAGTGTGTGCTCATCCAAATTTTCTGTGAATCTCGATCGATACATCAATTTAGAAATTAGAATGGTTATATATAGCATAGACGGTTTTTCATTATGGCGCAGGAAACACAAGAATTAAGAAGAATGATTTTTGACGAATTGACAAAGATTGTAGATCCTGAAATAAACGTCTCCATAATGGAACTTGAACTCATAGATAACATAGACATTAACGGTTCAGTAGTAAAGGTGGATTTACACTTAACAAGTCCCTTTTGTCCAGCCATATTTGGTTTTAAAATAGCTCAAGACGTACACGATAATTTGTTAAAGATTGATGGTGTTGATGACGTCAAGTTGAATGTTTCAAATCATTTCATGGCCGAAGCCATAAACAATCAAGTAAACGCGAGCTCTAATCCGAAAAAACCTTAAACTTATTTTCTAAATCCCAATAGGTATCCTCTTAATAGCTGGATTCCCATGGCAGGATCTACTCCTTTTGGACAAACTTGACTGCAGGAACCAGCGAAGTGACACCGCCAAATACCGTGAGAGTCGTCAATTATTTTGAGTCGTTCTTTTTTACCTTTGTCTCTATTATCTGCGATATAGCGATAAGCCTGTGCAAGGGCTTGAGGGCCTATAAATGACGAATCTGTAGCCATT